>JADMIO011153550.1_pt1 | contig 89773 bp, 68 predicted proteins | sample 8958161 | NCBI WGS metagenome assembly JADMIO01 (sample SAMN16585339, study PRJNA669376) | soil metagenome | isolation source: Crop rotation soil | place: USA: Cullars Rotation, Alabama | collected 2011
GCGACAACTTGTCCACGTGGAATTCTAAGCTTAGGATCCCAATGTGCTGGAAAGCTTGAAAAATTGCAAAATGTTTTTTCAAAAAAATTCAGCAACAGGAGGGCTTTCAGGCCTGCAAGTTTCGCTCTTTGGCCAGAGTGGCGTCCCGGGTCATCAAGCGAAAAATGTCAGGAATCGCATTTACCTCGCCAGGAATCGAGGTTTGATTTGTGCACAGGGAGGCATAGCTCTGCAGGTCAGTCGGATGATAACCGTGCATGGCGCGAATAGGCTTTTCACCCATATGACTAGGCACAATCAGCACCCCTTCTTTCACGAGAAATATCAATTGGCCAAAATAACGGTCTGGGAAAAACGTGTGCATCGCTTGCAATTCGGAGTCAGGCACGATGCGGCCTTGTGAAATCTGATTCAGGCAGCCGGTAATGTCATTGCGCGCGGTTTCATGAAAAAACCAGAATCGGGCCATGGTCGAGTCATAAACAGCCGCGTAGTCTTTCGCTGGCCGTACCTGCAACGCCTCGATCTTTGCCCGGAGGTCGAGCAACTCGTCGCAATTGGCCATTCCATGGTCGCTGAACACATATAGGCGAACCTCGGAATAGTGTTTTTGAGCCACGGGAATGAGCTCAGCGAACCATTGCTCGTAGCCGCGAAGTTTTGCGGGGACTTGCGGGGACTGGTTGCCTACCTGGTGCAGCAAGCCATCCAGCCCAGGCCAGTACAGAAAAGCGAAATCAATACTCTCGGCTTGAATATCCGCCAGCAGGGCGGAGAGGTTCGCTTGTTCGGTCCTTTCCGGGAGGCTCACGTGATAACGAATCCGGTGTTCCTCAAGGAAATCAAAAATGTTAGGCCCCTGGTTCATTCCACCAGGCTGGAGCGGGCTTTTTTTCTCGGTAAAATCGTAGAGCGAAATGTATTTGAAAGGGATATTGTAAAGATCGAAGTATCCGCGGAAGTTCAATTGTCTTTTGATGAATTTCGACAACCAGCGGCGAAAGATCCGGCGGCTTGTTAATTTCGCGGGCAACCAACGCAACGGGCGCAATGATTTAAATGGCGAATGTTCAGGGTCATAAACAAAATAGCTCCAATTGCGGTGTTGCTCGGGCCAGCGGCCTGACAGAATGGACGGCACGCACGCCGAGCTGTATCCAAAAACGGAGTCCAAACGTTTGCGATTTGGCGCGAAGCTCTGCGCAAACGGATCATTTTTGATGATCTCCCATCCGCAGGCATCAATAAATACAAACAAAGGCAGGATCGATTTCATGCCACGTCCAGAATATCATTGATGGGCAGAGCGCGGATGCGGTTTGGTTTGCCGATCCCGGCCTCTGCCTTCTTTAGCTGACCGCGATCAATGATACTTTTTCCCCCTTTTGATCCCGCGCAATCCCTTGAGCTCGCGGGTCAAGAACCGGTTTGCCATCCACGAGGAACCGGTAATGATGATGTCCGTGGGGCAGGGCAATTTGGATGAGCCATGCGCCATCAGGCTGGCGTTTCATCGGGTGGGCCACGGCATCCCAGGAATTAAAATCACCCATGAGGTGAACCTGTTTCGCTTCGGCCGCGATGCAGACGAAGTTCACCGGTTTAACCATTTTCTTAGCCGAATAGCGGTCAGCCGTGAAGTGCGAACGTGTGGGATCCATGGCGCTAAACCATCCTCAAGCGATTGCTCTCAAAGTTTTTAATTTGGGACTCGGAATAAAGAAGGACGTCCGGATGCCACTTCTCTTACTGTCTAACGGTCTGACCGAGGATTGTTCCGCGTAAAAGGAGCAACTCGGAATCGAAAATGACCGTGACGCTGTTTCCCCTGCTGTCGCCAAAACCCGACATTCTGATCGTGGACCGATCGAGGGAGGAAGAGTAGTGTCCATTCAGGTTCAGAGCCAGGGTCCTGCCATTTGAGAGCACGATTGACGCGGTCCCCGCCAGCCGGCTGAACGGCACAACATTCATTTGCAACGTCCAAAGACCATCTGCGCCCGCGGGCAGTGGAACCGAAATTCCCGAACGAATTCTGGCGCTTCCGAGCCGGCCAAACCTCGCACTGCCTCGCGCAGTTCCGTCCATGGTCCCGGAGTCCGGATTGATTGTTAATACATAGGCAATATTAATGCTAAAAGGCGTGCTGACTCCTCCAAAGGCATCCTCACCTTTTAAGCGGACCTGCAGGGTAACACGTGTCACACCGTGGCTGGCACTAATTCTGCCTCGGACGGTATATTCCGCCGCCACGAAGTCGTTGCCTACAGCCACAGCTGTAATGCCCGAGCCGGTGATCCTGCCTCGCGCGTCCTGAATGACATTGATCCCATAGGAGAGGCCTAACTCGCTTTGGCCTGCCCCGATGAGGGTCTCGTCGAATTGAAGAGAACCTGTGAGGTCATAAATTGGAGCATTGGTATCAAATGAAAAGCTGACCAGGCCATTGGGGGCGTCGGCCAGAGAAACATTTGCAGCCGCGAACAGGGCAATGGCAGGCAGAAACAGGCGTTTGAATAATGCAGTCATAAATTAGGTTTTCATGGGCACGATGCGCCATCAAAATGTGCTCCCCATCTCAGTTCGTCAAGCCTGAGTTAAAGGCTGGCTCGGAAATGGGTGTGCGACAGCGCCACACTTGGATTCTTTGCTCAAGCTTTAACTTCCGGGGGTAAGGCCCACTCAGCAAACGGATGCGAAGCGCCACAGTTCAGGCACTGGGTCGAGGAAAATTGGGCATCACAATTGGGGCAGCGGCCGAGTGTTTCGAATGTGTCGAAAGGTTTGAGGCAACGGGCACATCGCCAGATGGCACCCACCACGGGAAGCTGGTGACACTCAGGACACGCAAACCCGCTTCGTTTGGGTAGTTTGGCGAATCGAGTCAGTGCCCGTGCCTCGATCAAACCGCGTCCGCAATTCAGGAGAATGAAAACAGAGATCACCCCAATCCAGATCTCTTTTGCGATTAGTGCCAGGACCATCAGGCCGGCCACACCGACGAATCCAACAATAACCGTGATCATCAGGCTTCGAGCCCGGCCCACCACAAACCAGAGCAACGACCGCAGAATCTGTCCTCCATCGAGTGGGTAGATCGGAAACAGATTAAAAAACAGCAACGCGAAATTGATGAAACAAACGGCGCGCAAGAAAAGATATCCATCATGGAACGAGTCGGGCAGGCTGGTATTGCGTGCCACCAGAAAAAGGGCAGTCAGAACCGGCGCAAGGACCACATTGACGAGCGGCCCGGCGGCAATGCTCCAGAGCGTCGCCCCCGGGCGCGGTGGCGGCGCGACGTAAGCGACTCCTCCCAGGGGCCAAAGGACAATTTGATCTGCTTTTCCGCCAACCTGGCGGCAAGCTAATGCGTGACCGAACTCGTGCATGAGCACAATTGCGAAGAGAGCCAGGTACTCCAGTACATTCCAAAGGTATGAGGAATATTCTTTTGAACGCGTATTAACCTCGATTAAGGCTACAAAGAACCACGACCAGTGAAGAAAAACTTGAATTCCGGAAAAACGGAATAGACGAATGGAGCCTTTCTGGGTTGGCAACATGGAAAGTTACTGCTTCAATGATTTCGGGTGAACCTTTTGCCCGGCAATTGCCGGATGAGTCGTTTCATTTCCAAACTAAGCAGAGCCACCGAAACGGCGGAGCTCGGCAGCCCGCTTTGTCGGATGACCTCATCAATGCTCACCTCGACATGGTCGAGCGTATCGTAGATTTTTTGCTCGTTTCCAGAAAGTTCCAGGGCAGGCAGAACGCCCGTTTCACTCGCGCCGGGCAGCCGGTTGCTGGGTGGAAACAAGTATTCGAATTCGGTTAAAATATCTTCCGCACTTTCACACAGTTTTGCGCCTTTCTTGATCAATTCGTGACAGCCTTTGCTGCGCGGAGAATCGATGCGCCCAGGAACCGCAAAAACCTGGCGTCCATATTCGTTCGCAAAATTTGCGGTTATCAGCGCGCCGCTACTCAAGTTTGCCTCGACCACCACGGTGCCCAACGTCATCCCGGCGACAATTCGATTTCGAATTGGAAACGATTGCTTATCTGGTGGACGATTGAAGGCAAACTGTGTCACCACCGCGCCACTGGCAGCGATGCGCTGAAAAAGCTCGGCGTTTTCCGGCGGCGTAACCAGATTAATACCTGTCCCCAGGACGGCGATTGTTCGTCCGTTGGCGCTTAACGCGCCCTGGTGTGCTGCCGAATCAATTCCCCGCGCGCCGCCGCTCACAACCGTGACCCCCAGGTATCCCAGTTGATAGGCCAGCTTGCGTGCAACCTCAATTCCATAATGAGTCGTCATGCGCGAGCCAACCATGGCCACCGCGTTTTTGTCTTTCGGCAACAACTCGCCCTTAACGTAAAGAACCACTGGCGGATCGTATATCTGCCGGAGTAATTCAGGATACTCCTGGTCTGCCTGCACCACAATACGGCATCCAAATTCTTCGATGCGCTTCAGTTCCGCCCCCAGGTTGACGGTTTTCTCCCAATGGGCAATTGACTCGGCGGTCTCCTCGCCAATGTTCCGCGCCTGCAGAAGTTCTTGTTTTGAAGCGCGTAGAATGGCGGCCGCATCGCCAAAATGTTCGAGTAGTTGCCGGACGCGTACCGGCCCGACGTGCTCGATCAGGTTCAATGCCACCAGCGCCTCGCGAGTCTCCATGGCATTGGGATATTCTTTTTGGTATGCAGCGGCAAGATGAAATACGTGTGGTTGTCTAACCTCGGTCTTTTTCAAAGCGCTAATTCCAAATTCGGATGATACGACCTCGAAGATGGAGCACTTCACCCCAGGATAAAGGGATCTCCAGTTCGCTGGAGGAGTTATCGCAGGGGGTTTTTGGTTTCAGTCCATTGACTTCCCTGTTCCTCGTGCAAGAGTACAAGTAACAGTTGTTGTTTACACCGGCATCCCCCCTGGCAACGGCAATCGTCCTTTTATGAGCTATACGTCTTTTTCTAGAGAAACCTCGGCACGCGATCCCGTTCACAGTCACCGCTTAAGCCAATTCCCAATAATCACAGCGATAGCGCTTTGGGCGCAGGCTATTTTTGGGGCGAACCTTCTCGTAAACCCTGGGTTTGATCAGAATAGCGGCCATCATGTACCGACGGGCTGGACTCGCTTTGAGCCACCCACTGCCCAGCATATGTTTGATGGGCTGGGTAACTTCTACATCGAAGCGCAAGTCGCGCCACATTCAACGCCTTATTACTTCAAGGAATGGGGAGCCTGCTATAACACCACCAACAATGTCGCGGGTATATACCAGGATTTAAGCAGCGCTCCTGGTTACATCTATCAAGCAAGCGGATGGTTTTACGATTCAAGCACTACTAGCGGTGGAAACGATCTGATGGGTATAGATTGCTCCACCTGGTTTGAAGTTTCGTTCTTGGGATCGAGCAGTAATTTGCTTGCCCTTTACAAGTCAGCTAATTTCAACGGTCAAACGGTGGGAATAGACACCTGGTTTCAATTCCAGGTCACCAATGCTTGCAATATCGCCCAACCGGTATCGGTTGGTGATCCCTTTTTCACGACTTACGCGGTGACAGGTTCTGTGAGCCAACTGGTTGCTCCGCCAGGCACTACCAAAGTGCGGTATCGAATCGTTTATTTTCAAAGCGGCAGCGAAGGTGGCGCCTGTTTTTTTGACGATGTGGTTTTGAACCAGATCAGCGGTTCGGCGCCGCCTGTGATTAGCAGTTTCTTTCCCCAGAATATGATTTTTGTAAATCCGAACGACGGAATCAGTTTCAACGTCAGTTCGCCTAGCGGCAGCACCATTAGCCACAACGGCATTCACCTTGTGGTAAACGGCACAGATGTCTCCGGCAGTCTGGCATTCGGGACCGTGGGTTCGAGCACGAATGTGACATATCATGGACTTTTATCCAACCTCACTTATACGGCTTCGATCACTGTGACGGACTCGATGAACCTCACGGCAAGTGCTGATTCCTATTTTGAAACCACCTGGGTGGGAGTGCCCCCGGTCACGTATCTGTGGGAAGCGGAGGATTTTGATTATACGAACGGCAAGTATATCAACAACCCGGCTCTCTGCAGCACCGTTGGCAATGCGAACTGTTATTTTGGCAAAGTGGGTGTTGAGGCAGTGGACGAGCATCTGACCGGAAATGCCCCGTTCCATTTTTACAGGGCTGATGATGCAATGGGCATCGTGGCCTCGGGCGACTTTGCTCGCCCGGACCATTATGTTGCAGGGGTGGTGGACTACCGGATCGATCCGTTTAACGGCATTACTGGGGGCGACAGTTCGTGGCTGAATTATACACGCGATTGGCCTCCTGGGAGCTATTGGGTGGTGGGCCGCGTCACGGCAGACGTTTCGCATCAAGGAAGAATCATTTTGAGCAAGGTCAATCCCGACACGACGACTACAGATATAGGAACTTTTACGATGAATGGTGTTGGTTATGGAACATATCAAAATGTGTTTTTGAAGGATACCAATGGCAACAATGCGACGCTCACACTCAATGGAAAAGCAACCCTGCGCGCAACCAGCGGTGGCGATTTGTTACCCGGATTTTTTATGCTTGTTTCCGGCCAGGTTGATTTACCTACGTTGAGCAATGTTTACCCGACTGGCGCACACCCCTTCGAGTATACGAACGCGTTCAGCTTCACAGTCACAACGGTTGGGGCTACTTTTGCCGCCAACGGCATTACCTTGAACCTCGATGGAAACGACGTTACTTCAAGCCTGGCCATCACTGGTTCCACCTCGGTTAAGAATGTCGTTTATCCCTCCTTGCTTCCAAACGCAATTCACGTCGCAATTATTACCGCGACTAATTCACTTGGACATGGCATCCGGGTAACCAATCATTTCGACACGTTCAATGAGGCTAACTACATGGTTGAAACTGAGGATTACGATTATAACGGGGGCCAATTCTTCGATCCATGGTCTCCCGATGTATATGCAGGGCAGGGCGCAACCACGAATATCGATTTTCAGCATACGACACTGGATGGCCAAACAGCGTTTGGGCTGTATCGTTCCGACGGCATCCCTGAGGACAGGCTCGGCCAGCACGACTGGCTGCGCCATGTATTCCCCGACGCAGGCGGCGTGGATTATGTTTTAACTTTCTTTGCCGGCGGAGACTGGGTCAACTATACGCGTGTCTATCCGGCTGGCAGTTACTACGTTTATGGCCGATTCTCAGGGGGCGGGCCTTTCACGATGTATCTGGACCAGGTGGTCAGTGGGACTGGTACGACAACTCAGGCTACCAAAAGGTTGGGCCAGTGGAGCGCTGTCGGGAAGGATTACGTGACGTACGATTGGGTGCCTTTGACAGACAGTGGCCAGGTTGCGCCTGTAGCCATAAAATTAAATGGCCTCAGTACACTGCGCATCACCACCGACGGATTTTGCAACCCGAATTATTTCATGTTGGTGCCGGCGAGTGGCATTTCGCTCACTGCATCGCGATCCTCCAACAATATTGTTGTTTCATTCCCCACCCAGACGGGAGTGAGCTATCGAGTTTTCTACCGCACAGCTCTTGCCCCAACCAACACCTGGACTCTTTTAACCACCCTGCTCGGCAATGGTTCAGTCAAATCCGTGGTTGATCCCTCGACCGGATCGCAGCGATATTACAAGGTCGTTGCGCCGTAAGTTTTTACTCTGCGCTCATTGTCCCTTCGTTTGAAATGTGGGGAAGAAATCAAAGGGCCGGAAGAGAACGTATTCCTAAACAACCCGGCGCTGTCTCCCACCGCCCCGGAATTGCTCTGGGGCGCGGATTGAAACTCAGGCCGAGACGCTTCGCGTGATCGGTGGTCGCTTAACCGGCACAAAATCTATTGTGGGCTTAAGCGGTAGAACTGCTGTGCATCGGTGATGGAATTGGTATAGGGATTTGTCGCGCCTGGAATATTGGTGAACGTGCTGGTGAGGGTCGGCGTGGATTGCAGAGTGAACCCGGTAAAATCAAAACCGGCGGTGTGAGCAGGCCAGCTCAAGATGATGTTGGTGGCAGACCGTGAGATTGCCAGGTGCGGCTCGAAGGAGAGTCTGAAAACTGTTCCATTACCCGAACTGCCGCCATACGCCGTGGTCCCGTATAAAGCATTGCCTGACAAAACCAATCCACCGAACGGCTGAGCCCCGTCGCTATTGGTTTGAGCCTGGGGATAAGGCGGAGTCCCCGTAAAGCTATACAGGTTGGAAAAGCCCGTGCCATTTGTGTTGAGAGCGAATACCGCACCCTGGCCTGAAGCTCCCCCCGCGTTGGCCGTTCCATAAAGGTTACTGCCGGATAAAACCAATTCTGCGGACGGATGCACGCCGTCACTGTTAGTGTAGAGACCTGACGAATTATATGCCCCTGCCGCGAAACTGTGGAGATTGGAAAAACCTGTGCCATCCGTGTTGATAGAGAAGACCGTGCCATTGCCCGAACTGCCGCCATTCACGGTCGTGCCGTACAGAGTGTTGCCGAACAGAAGCAATGATGAATGTGGATTGGCTCCATCACTGTTAGTGCCGTTCGGACTTCGAGAGGTGAAAGCATAATTGTTAGTAAAATTGTTGCCATCGGTATCAATGGCGAAGATCGTGCCACTTCCCAAATTACCATAGTTGGCGCCGTTCAAAATATTGCCCGAGATAGTCAACCCGGCTGCAGAAAAAGCCCCGCCACTGCCGGTACTGAAATTGTGAAGGGAGATAAAACCTGTCCCATTTGTCTGCATGCTGAACACGGTGCCGTGACCAGAAGTGCCACCGTCATTTGCTGTGCCATAAAGGCTGTTGCCCGATAAAATCAAATTGGCAAGCGGATGAGCTCCCTCGCTATTGGTTTGCACGCCGAAAGAATTATTTGCTATTGCGCTGAAACTATGAAGGTTTACAAAACCGGATCCATCCGTGTTGAGCGCAAAGACCGTTCCAGACCCAAAACCGCCCCGCGTATTGGCCGTCCCATATAAGGTCTTGTCCGATATCATTAATTCGGCCGATGGATTTGCTCCATCGACGCCACCCGTGAAATGGTATGAAGCTGTAAAATCGGACCCATCGGTGTTGACTGAAAACACCGTGCCCCAACCAGAATTCCCGCCATACTTTGCCGTCCCATACAATCTATTCCCCGCGAGAATCAAACCGGCGGCCGGAGTGGCCCCGTCGCTGTTGGTTGCATTCGGCCCAAAAGCCGAAGTGAAAGCATGCAGGAGAGTAAAGGTTTGCGCTGGCAACCGCCCTGCTAACATCAAAGTCAATGGCGCGGCCAGGAGGAAGAAACGGCCGCTGGTTTTCATTGTTTAACAGAATAGCAACAGAACGCGTAGAGATCCAGCGCTGAGCTGCATGAAATACTTCAATCTGCCCGACAACTACGTGTCACTGAAATGAAAGACAAAAACGGCATCGCCAGGCTGGCGATGCCGTTTGTGCAAATGATTCTACAGTCTCTGCGAAACCGGCTCTACTTTTTCGAACCGCACGGAGATTGGGCTGCGGCTTTAATGAGCGCGTCTTTCTCTTCTTCGCTAATTAGACCTTGGGCAAGGAACTCAGCGGCGGCCCGGGCCACTGCAGAAGTGTATTGCCCATGATTCCTCCAGCTACCACCCGAAGGGGGACCTTCACACGGAGCAAGTTGATCGATACTGCATCCTTGCGCATCCACGGCCGTACACGGAGGAGTGTTCGGACACGTGTCGACCGAGTCTGGAACTCCATCGAAGTCCTGATCGGGCGGTCCGATCTGAATGTTTTGGTAAACAGCCGAGCCGGAGTTTGTGGGATTCGAGGGGGAATTCACGATCTGGAAATAACCACCAAGTGTGCTGCCATCGATGATACCCTGCTCGAGATCCGTGAACGGCAGAATCGGGCTTTGCAGACAATTGGCCGAGTAAATAATCGAGCGTTTGCCAGTGCTGGGATCCAGGAAGTAGGTGATGCCCAAGGTAACGGTATCACCTGAGTTGAACGTTCTTGGAAAAGCATAGAATGGGAAAGGCCCTCCGAACGCGACGACCTCATGTCCGTCTGTGTTGACGATGAACTGCCCATCGCCACCAATGGTGCTGAGCAGAAAACCGGCTTCCTTGCGAGGAGAAATCGGATCTCCGGTCAAGGTAAGCGTCATAGTCGCGGTGAAAAACTCATCGTTGCTGAACTGGTGAGGTGTGGCTCCCGAATCGCTTGAGAAGCGCCAGACATCGCGATTAGCAAACCCCGTCGGGGCGCTGACATTTTGCTCACTGAAAGAAATCAGGGAGGGATAGTTACTTACGACTGTGAGAGTTGCTCCAGGGATATCATTGAATTCGCGCGGATGGTAGGCGGCGGAATTAATCTGAGCAAAGGCTCCGTTTGCGGCCACAAGAGCGAGGCCTATTAATGTGCTATAACGTTTACTGCGCTGCGAGGGTATCATAGTTTTCTCCAATTGGTTGAGGAACTCGTATTTGCTACTATCTCTTCATTTTACACGTTGTCAAGAATGCAGTTATTGCGAACGTGAACGTTTTCTTTGAGTCCAAAGCTTTTTTGCACGCTCCCATTCAGGTGGAGTATTGACGTTTAGTAATTGATTCTTCCACTTCTGGGGTGATCCCAGCAGCTTTCCTTTCAAGGTCTGCGCCAGCAATTGCAGGGAACATCTTCCTTTACGGATATCGCTCATCACGACGCCCAGACTTTCCCGGGATAATAAAAATGGGAAACCAACCCGGGATTTTCCTTTCGTAAAAACGGCATTCGACCCTCGACGCCAGGTTTCGATTATCCGCTCGATTAGGTCCACCTCGACGAAAGGCATATCACAGGCGAGGAACACAACAGCGTCAGTCCGGGTGGTGGCGAGGGCCGCGTGAACGCCCCCAACAGGACCCAATGAAGGCACCAGATCGCGTCGAATAATGCGCACCGGCCACCCAGTTCTGCCAGCCGTCAACTTAACTTGACCTAGCATCGTACGGTCACCCAGTCGGAGTTTCGCTTTGCTACGGCCCATTCGCCGGCTGCGCCCTCCGGCTAGAATACAAATCTCACATGTGAATGAATCAGGTGGTTTTACGCCCCAAGTTTTGCGCATGCCGGAGCCCCGGAGTAAGAAAGTTGCTTTTTCCTTTATTACGGTCCGGGCATCAATCCTCGATCCGGTATAATTCAGTTCGGGTGCGGAGAAAAAGTGCTTTGCCCGAGACAGCGGGCGCGGCCATAAAACCGTCGCCGAGCTGGTTTTCTGCGAGCTTTTTGAATTCACGGTCCGCCGCCACAACTGTGGTTTTGCCTTCCTCGCTGAAAAAGTAAATCCGTCCTTCGGCAGCCAGCGGCGCGGCGGAATAATTTCCACCAATCCGTTCGTTCCAAAAAGTTCGGCCTGTTTTCGCCTCCCAGCATGTGGCTACGCCGGTATCGTCGATGCCGTAAAGCAGTTCGCCCACCAGCAGCAGTGACGGTTTCTTTGGCACATTTTTTTTCGCTTTCCAAACCACTTGTAACTGGGTTGTCGGCGTTTCAGAGGCGTTCACATCGATGGCCTCCCCCTTTTTTCCGGGCCGTATGGCCAGAAGCTGGCCCACGGAGAAACCGCTCGGAACAAAAACAAGTCCGTGACCGACGACGGGCCGGGTAGCAGCGGAATGCCCCGTGCGGTCCTCGACTCGCCAGAGTTCTTCTCCAGTCAGTGGATCATAAGCATAGAAAGCCTTCGATCCCTGGCTTAGCAGCGTGGGGTGGCTATCGAGTGAAATCATCTGGCAAGTGGCAAAGGCCTTTCGGAAATCACCGTCTGCCTGCACGCGTCCATCGGCTTCGACATCTTTGTAATCGACCGAACGTTTTGTTTGCCAAACTGTGCGTCCGGTCTTTTTATCCAGTGCAATCAGGAATTGGTGATCGCTGCCGTCAAAATTCAAGATGAACAAATCGTTGTAGATAATCGGCGAGGAACCAGCGCCACGAAAATGATTGCATTCCAAATCGCGACGGCTCCAGAGAACCTTGCCAGTTTTTGTATCCACGCAGGCCGTGCCAGGAGCACCGAAAGTAGCATAAAGGTGTCTTTCTTCAATGACCGGTGTGGGTGATGCGTAGGTATTAAACTTGTGAGCGAATTGGGGACGATCGACGTCGAATAATTTTATATCTTTGATGACCTTTCCGTTTTCACGATCGACGCAAACGACAAACAATTCCCGCCCATCTTCCGTGGCAGTAGTGACCCAAACCTGGCTTGACCAAATGACTGGACAGGACCATGCGCGTCCATGAATTGGGGTTTTCCATTTCAACGGGCTTCCCGAGGTTTGCTCGTTCCAATGAAGCGGCAGACCCGTCGAAGTAGTGATGCCGTCCCCTCGGGGGCCACGGAACTGTGGCCAATTGATATCTTCCGCTCCTGCACAAGGCGAGATCAACATCATCAACGCTATGAATAGAAACACGGCTTGAAATTGATAGACTGGATACGAACAAACCGGGCGAATGATTTCGAGATTCCACGACCAGGCTTCTGCGCCATCATTTTTGACTTGCCCGCGTGCCATTAATGTCATAATTGCTAAGGTGCAATAAAATGTTTGCTGGGGCAACAGCAACCCGGGCTGGAGCAAAGGTGACATTTCACGCCAGGTTTGCGTTGCGCAGTTCGAGGTCTGGTCTGAGCAATTTTTGCGCACCTGGGCTAAACTTTGCTGAAACAAGTAACGTCTTTCGAGTGTTAATACCTTGAGCCGCACATTGGCGCTGCTCTTGCTGTATAAAATGCAGCGATTCCTTAACTGTGCCGGACAATTTGAAGAATCCGTAAACCTGAACGTCAAAATGAACAGAATGAAACAAACGGACTTTGACCAAAAACCAGAGTTTCTGGATCAAAACGGTCCCGCCCCGGCGCTGCGACTGAATTTCCGCAATGCGCCATTGAGAACGGTTCTAAATTACCTTTGCGATGCAGCCGACCTTTCCATTGAAGTAGAGAGGAACGTTGAGGTCGAGCGCACGATTAATCTTTGGAACGAGGAACTTCTTAGCAAGGAAGATTCCCTGATCATGCTTCAACAAGCTTTAAGCGAGGAGGGTTATATCGCGATTCATAAAGGTGGCGTTGTTGCCATCCTTCGGGGGCAGGACGCTAAAAAATACCGCATTCCCTTGCCCACACTTGCGTACAGCGCTGCCGAGTAGAAACTAGGCGAACAAATAACCAAAAAAAGCTTCTACGGATTGCTGATGGGGGGAATGGGATTCGTTGGCACCTGCGGCCGGTTCAAATTTGTATTGGTTCCAATTTCACTCGGTGTGAGACCAGTGGGGCTGAGTGTCTGGATTCCAAACTGGTTTGTGCGGAATGCAAATCCAGTGGTAGAAATCGGAGCGCCGGGTGATGGATTCACGTTTAGTTGATCGATGACTTGGGTCACGTTTGGCGTAGCCTGAACCATTTGTAACAAGCGTTGCCTTTGCTCCATCGTCTGGACCGTGCCAAACGCCGTGACCACCCCGTTTTGAACCAGGAAATGCACCGAGGCTAGACTTGCCGGGGCAGTAAAGACACCGCGCAAGTTTCGGTGAATCTGAACCAACACGGTGCGATCATTTTGGTTTACTGCGCGATCCTGCAAAAGCGTGGCTGGAATATTGGTGCCCACGACAATATTGGGAGCCACTCCGCTGGTCTGGGTCCACCCTGTTCGCACTGGCGGCAAATTGCTGGCGGACGAAAAGCTGTTCGATTGAGTCAGAAATTGATTGGTTAAAATCACAAGCTGATTGGTCTGCCCAGGAAATTGGTTGGTTTGCGCAAGGAATTGGTTTGTATTCAGGCCGAAACGGTTTGTTGCAACTCCTCCAACCATTGGTAATTGCGATTGATCGCGACGAATTGTGCCGGGCTGAACCCTTGTTCCAGGTTGGACAATCTGGGAGTTAGCACGATTTGCAGTGCTTGCGCCGGTCGCAGGGGTGACCGCTCCTCCTGCCGCAGCCCCTCCCGAGTTGGCGGTTTGGCTCTGGGCGATCAGAGGAATGGCGATTGTAATGAAAGTAAATGCTAAAGTTTTGGTTCTCATGTTGTCTCCGTTCATTTCGGCAGGAAGATTACCCGCTATCTAAATCAACTCCCAAATGCCAGCGGCTCAATGGGGTTTTGCACCCCCTTCCATTCAGCCAACCTGATACCCGACGTCTTTTTGTGTTCTTCCGCCTCTTTTTATGCCGCTGTTTGCCGTTTCCACTCTCCACTTGACGCATCAGCGCCTATTAACGATGGTACTATGGCTATTAAAATTTTATCAAAACATCTTTATGAAAAACGAAATTTCCAAAGTGCCATTGTTAATCGCGATGGGTGGTGTGCTGTGTTGTGCTCCGCTCATCATTAGTGCAGCCGAAGTGAGCGCAACTGTATCGGCTCCTGTTCCGGTTGCTCCAGCGCCCGTTTTGGGTCCAGTCCCGGTTGCTCCCGCATCGGCCTCTGTGAGTGTGAATGATTCGGCGAGACTTCCCTATGGAGCGGCTGATGTGGTGAAACTGACCCGGGCTCAAGTAAGCGAGGATGTGATTCTCAGCTATGTGCAGAATTCAGGCTCGACCTATAGCCTCAGTCCGGATGACATCGTTCGTTTGCGCAGTGAAGGAGTTTCTGATCGAGTAATCAATGCGATCATGGATCATCATACCAAAGTAATTGATTCTTTGCCACGCAGCGCACCTGCCCCTGTTTACGCGGATAATAACGTCAATGCGGGCACTGTGAACACGCAGCAGCCAGTTGAGGCCCCGCTCGCGCCGAGCGGTTCTTCGACCTATGTCATTCCATATCCTGCAGCGACCGCGGCCTATTATGGATACTATCCCTATTATTCGCCTTATTACTCCTATGGCTATCCCTATTATGGCGGGCCGGTAGTATCATTCAGGTTTGGATTTGGTGGTTATCACGGAGGCTATCATGGTGGTTATCACGGTGGGTACAGAGGTGGACATGGGGGACACCGCTAAATGGTTTAGTCCTCTTTCTTCGGAAACAAAGGCGCGGGCATTCCAATGATATGCCCGGGAGTTAATCCGCCCCACTGCGCTTCGGAGAACCGATTGGGTGTTTGCTGCAACCCGAGTTGAAGGTAGATCTTCGATGCAGTATCGGGCAAAAATGGCCAAAGCAAGACTGCTAAGATTCTGCAGACTTCCACCAGGTTGTAGAGCGCTTCATCGAGTTGAGCGGCTTTTTCGGGATCTTTTGCCAGCTTGAACGGCGCAGTTTGTTCAACGTATTGATTCGCCCGATTTACGAGGGACCAAATCGCCACGAGTGCGGCTTGCAACCGGTTTTCCTGAAGCAATTTCCGAGTATCGTTGACGGCTTTTTTTGCGTCAGAGGCGAGCACATTTGATAAGGGCGGCACAGCGCCATTCCGATACTTGCGCAACATCGAGACGGATCGATTCAGCAGATTTCCCAGTCCATTTGCGAGTTCCGAATCATAGCGGCTCCTGAAACCAGCATCGGTCCAATTCCCATCCGCGCCTATGTCCAGCTCTCGCACAACGTAGAACCGGAAAGCATCCACTCCCCATTCGTTGATCACTGAAACAGGATCCACGATGTTGCCGACGCTTTTGCTCATCTTGGCGCCATCTTTCTGCCACCAACCGTGCACGAGAATTTGCCGCGGCAAAGGCAATCCCATCGCCTTGAGCATGATCGGCCAATAGACTGCGTGGAACTTCTGAATATCCTTTCCGATCACGTGAATATCGGCAGGCCATAACGATGGACCAGAGGAAGCCGCAATTGCACCAAGCTCTTTGTTGACAATTGGGTCTCCTAGAGACGCTGGCACACTGATGTAGTTTACCAGCGCATCAAACCAAACGTACGTCACATAATTGCTATCGATGGGGAAGGGAATACCCCAGTTCAAGCGTGAAACCGGACGGGTGATGCATAAATCTTCCAGGGTGTCGTTCTTTAGAAAGCCTAAAACTTCGTTGCGCCTCGACTCAGGCTGCACGAACGAAGGGTTTTGTTCGAGGTACTCGATCAGCCAATCCTGGTGCGGGCGAAGCTTGAAATAATAATTCTGCTCCTTTAACCGGATGACTTCGCCGTACGATTCATCGAACGAACCGTCCGCTTTCCGATCCTTTTCGGTCAGGAACGTTTCCTCTTTTGGCGAATAAAATCCTTCGTACTCTTTTTGGTAAAAATGCCCCTCCGCATTAAGTTTTGCTAGAATTGCCTGGACTACCTGTTGGTGTCGTTTTTCCGTGGTGCGCACGAAGTCGTTGTTTGTGAGATCCAGTTTTTTTACGAACGATTTCCAAACATCCGCCAGCCCATCGCAATACGCCTGAGGAGTTTTTCCGGCTGCGGTAGCAGCTTGCTGGACTTTTTGGCCATGTTCATCCAAACCAGTCAGAAAAAACACTTCCTCTCCCATGCTGCGCCAGGCCCGCGCAATGACATCCGCGATGATCTTTTCGTAAGCATGGCCCAGGTGCGGCTCACCATTGACGTAATCAATGGCTGTGGTGAGGTAAAACCTCTTAGTCATAGCGGATACTGTGGCCGACGTTTTGAGCATTGGCAACGGAAGAGTCTGCCAATGCGCCAATGTTCAGAAAACGAGTTGGCAAAATGACCAATGTTGACAGCTTCCCGCCGGTCCCATAGCTAGTCAGCGTGCAAACCGACCCAGCGAAGCCACCATCTCTGCTTCCTTTGGTGCTCACATTCCTGGGTTGCATTGCCGCCCTCCATTTGGGCAGCGCTCTGGTGGGACGGTCGTTGATTCGCGCCAGCCATCTTGGCACCGCGCTGGAGTATTCTGCCGGGCCGATCAATTTATTTCGTCCGGTGATTGTCGGATTCAATGCAACCGACACGCCGGCAGCTCTGGAGTTGCCATTGTGGCAGGCGGCAACCGGTTTGCTTTTTAAAGTGGCCCACTCAACCTGGTATGGCTGGGCCAACCTGGTATCTTTGATCCTGTTTGGAACGGCGCTTTGGCCGTTTCTGAAATTAGGATGCCATTACGTCGGCGAACGGGCGGCCTGGTGGGGTATGGCATTTTTTCTGACCCAACCTCTTATCATTATCATGGCCGGCGAGGCTGCAACCGATGGTTTTTGCCTGGCTGTTACACTCTGGTTTCTTTACTTCGCCGACCGGATGTTTCGAACAAATAATGGATGGTACTGGATCCCCACCGCCTTTTTTGGAGGCGTCAGCGCGGTTTCAAAGTTGCCATTTTTTATGACTGCGGGGCTGTGTAGTTTTTTCATGCTTTCATCGAGGGAACCGAGCTCTTCGAGTGCTGCCAATTCTCGATTGATTGCCGGACAACCCTTACGGATGTGGTTGTGGCTGGCAGGAGCAGGCGCAGTTGCTGCCAGCGGCCTGGTTGTCTGGACGCTCCACGCCAATGCAATGGCTGCTCAAGCAGAGTATCCTTTCCTGGATTTGCGCCTGTCCCACAGTCCGTTTCTGCGGTTCTGGTTTTTCGGAGACTTGCATTACCGGCTGAGCCCGGGGCCATGGATCAAAGGCGGATGGAGATTTCTCCACGCCACCCTGGGAGCTCTGCCGATGGTGGCGCTGCTCATCCCGGCTTTATTGATGCGCGGAAATAGAGTCCCAAAACTTTGGTTGCTCGCAACGTTTCTTACGACGCTTGTATTCACCCATCTGGTGCTTGCACATTGGCATTACTATCTGATGTGTTGCCCGGCGGTGGCATTATTATGTGGAATTACGCTGGCACGAATCGAGGAATCCTGGACTCGCGCAATGCCCTCGGCCAGGCTGCGTCTTGCTCTGGCAGGTATCGTATTAATGTTTTCAGCAATTGACGGCGTAATTGCGATGAAGATTGCAATTGATTACGATTATTTTCCGAAGGAGATCAGCAATCTCATCCGCCGAAACACTGCGCCCGGCGATAAGCTTATTCTTTTCACTTGCGATCCGGACTGGGGCGGAGAGCCATTATTCAGGGCAGAGCGGAAGGGTCTGTCGGTAATTAATGAGGAAAGCTCCCGGGACATGCCGACGGTGAAAGGATTGCGAGAACTACTGACAAACGATTCTGATCTGCGCCGGCTTAAACAACTGGGTTATTCAAAATTGGTGCTGGTGAGTGAATCTCCGGTCAGGTTTGCAGTGGAAGCTGCCAACCCTGGCAGCAAGCGCAGGCGGCGTTTCTATCCCGAAAATATTTCAAAGGACGTGGATGCCTGGCCAACGGTCTATCGCTCACAAGATCTTCTCATCAAGCAAATTCCCTGAAACGAGACCTTGTATCCTCCGCGTAGTTGGGCGGTTACGATTCCTTACGGTTCCAGGCTCGACTACGCAATCCGTCCACGAGCAGATACCAGAGAAATAAAAAATTATAGCGGAGATAACGAGGACCAAGGCGGCGCGGTTCTGCCAGGAAACGAAAAACCCAGGTAAGTCCAAGATGCTGCATCCAGGCTGGAGCGTCACGCTTTAACCCTGCGTTGACGTCAAACGCAAAGCCGACGCTCAAGATAACGCCGCGAGGGAGCAGATGCTTGTGTTGTTTAACCCAGGCCTGTTGTTTCGGTGTGCCAAAACCAAGCCAAATAAAATCCGGTGAGAGATGATTCAGTTCCGCCAGAATGCTCTGTTCGGAGGAATCTTCCAACAGTCCATTTGGATGGCATTTGCCATGGAACGACCCAATAAACTGAATTCCCGGATTGAGCTGCGAGAATTTCTGACGCAATCTCGCACCGCATTCCGCCGACCCACCGAGAAGATAGTGAGTCGCGTTCGAGGGAACTCTGCTGAGGAATTTCTCCATAAAAATTGGGCCATAAACCCTGTCACGCAGCCCAGCCCCGGCCCGATTCAAACACCAGACCAAAGGCATTCCGTCAGGAGGGAAATAATCATAAGCGCTGGTAAGTTCGCGGAAGCGAGCATCGTGCCGGCGCATCGTGACAATCTGGGTATTGGCGAAATCAAGGGCAATGCACCGCGGTTCGCGCGCCCAAGCCAGGCACGTGGATGCCAGTTGGTCGTAATCGGTGACCAGCAAAGGTGTCTGAAGGACTTGGAATGTCGTCATGCCATCAGCAACGGGCGGCGTGCCGGTTGCGACTGTTTCGCCTATTGGAAATTGAAAGCCGGCCTTTTGCAATTTTGAATTTGCTGACAGTCCAAGAAAACCCTTCTCTTTTGGCCCGGATTCTGGTAAGAGAATTGTGCTGCAAGCCGTGACATGAAGTTGCTCGTTTTCGCCCACACCCCGCCGCCTCACCACGGTCAAAGCTACATGGTTCAGCTCATGTTAGAGGGCTTTGGCGGTGATCGCCGCAATTCGCGCCAGGGATCTCACAATGCCCGGACATCTGCCGAAAAGGAGTTCGGCCTGGAATGCTATCATGTGAATGCGCGGCTATCCCAGAAGCTCGAGGACATCGGCGACCTGAGGATTGGTAAATTCGTGTTGCTTGTCGGTTATTGCGCGCAGGCGATCTGGTGCCGATTTCGATACGGTGTAACAACCTTTTACTACATTCCGGCGCCCGGCAAACGCTCGGCTTTGCTTCGGGACTGGATGGTCATGTTCATCTGCCGCCCATTCTTCAAGCGAATCGTTCTGCACTGGCATGCGGCGGGATTAGCCAAATGGCTCGAAACGGCAGTGCAAATGCGTTCGCGGTCGCTCACATATCATTTCATGAAACAAGTGGATCTCAGCATCGTGCTTTCGCGCTATAATCGGGCGGATGCAGAAAAGCTGGTTTCCCGGGAAATCAAAGTGGTGAGTAATGGGATTCCCGATCCTTGCCCTGAATTTACCCGGCAGGTTCTACCACACCGCCAGGCCCGCGCGCTCGCTCGCAAAAAGCTTTTGTCCGAGCCCTTTTCGCAAAAACCACTGTCAAGTCGAACAGACGCAGATTTGCAGGTGGTCACTGTCTTATATCTTGCCCATTGCACTCGGGAGAAAGGGTTGTTCGATACTGTTGCGGGTTTGGATCTGGCAAACGAACAATTGCGCCAGCGTCAGTCATGTGTTTCCTTGCGTTTGCTGGTAACCGGCAACTTCGTCAACATGCAAGAGAAGGACGCATTCTTTCGCTTGCTCGCGAAACCAGGCGCAGCCAAAAGCATCGAATATCTTGGGTTTGTTTCCGGTGAACAGAAGCACCGGTTGCTGCGGGAAGCTGATCTGTTTTGTTTTCCAACCTATTATGAGAATGAAAACCAGCCGGTGAATTTAATCGAGGCCATGGCTTTCGGGCTGCCCATTCTGACCACCCGATGGCGCTCGATCCCCGAGCTTTTCCCGGTGAATTATCCCGGATTGGTTGAAATTCGTTCGCCAAACCAAATCGCCAAAGCCCTGATTGAATTGCTCTCTGCTGAGACCGGAGAAGCATTCCGCGAAATCTTTTTGAGAAACTTTACTTTGCAACGCCATCTCTCGGGATTAGCCGAAGCCTTTCACCATGTGGCAGGTGAACGCCTGGGTGGCGCGCCAGTGCAGGCAATCGGCGCTCTGCCAAGGTGAGCCGGCATTCCTCGCTCGTGAGATAAATCATGCCTCAAACCATCTCGATCGTTACGCCAAGCTTTAACAGTGTTCGGACGATTCGCGCGACGCTCGAGAGTGTAGCCGGCCAGAATCACTCAAATGTCGAACACATCGTTGTTGATGGTGGCTCCACCGATGGCACCCTGGAAATCATCAAGGAATATCCGCGAATCATTTTCGTTTCAGAAAAAGATGAAGGCCATTATCACGCTATGGACAAAGGGACGCGGATGGCCTCGGGCGAAGCCGTAGCGATCCTCAATGCGGACGATTGTTATCGGCCGGGGGTGCTAACCGCAGTTGCCTCCTCCTTCGAGCAGCACCCGGACTGGGATGGATTATTTGGCGATATTGTTTATGTGGACGGTGACGGGGCCGAGATCTTTCGCCGCGAAGAGGCAAAGTTCGACGCTCAGATTATCCGATACGGACACAATATCGTGAACCATCAGACGTTGTTCCTTAAGAGAGCAGTTTATCTGAGACTGGGCGGCTATCGATATCGGGAGTTTAAAAACTGTTGCGACTATGAGTATGTAATGCGACTGATTGCTGCTGGTTGCCGCATTGGCCATATCCCAGTTCATATCGTCAACTACAGGTATCACGATCACGGCCAGTCCGCTGACCTGCGGGTGCGGGCCAACATGGCAAAAGAATCGGCGGCCATTCGCAAGGAATATGGCGTGCCGGGTGGTTGGGTGGGAAAATCTCTGACTACTTATGCTCGAATCAAACGGCAAATCCAAAAATTATTGATCCGCGGCAAATGTGATCTGATGCCAGGAAATTTGTTGCTAAAGAAACATTTGCGTGAGAAAACCTCGTTTTCATCGAACATTGGAGTCGATAAACTTTAGGAGCGCAGGAGGCTGAGGAAAATGCAAAGACGGTTTGTTGGAGAGCTCGCCAGCTTTCCTCGGAGATTATGGCTTGCGAATGAACAACCGGTACCACTTTGCTTCTTGTCCCGAAGTCGCATCCAAGTAACTCATGATTCCGCCGGTGCCAGGGAGAAAAATGTTTGTCAAACCACTCCAAATGATCTGGTTGGTGGACCATTGCGGTTGATATTCCAGGCTTTTATCCGAGTTCCAACGAAGAAGAATGCTGTTGCCTGAGGCCGTAATGCTCAGCGGTGGTGGATTGATTGGTGCGATGGCCACAGGAGTTAAATCTCTCAGACCGATGTTACGCGCGCTGGCGGGCCGAATAAAGGTTCCGTACACCCGGCTTTCGTTTGGCGCGAGCGACACTGTGGAATAATTATTATAATCCCTCGGAACGCTTAGTGTAAGGCTGGCGCTCGTCGTGTTCGAGAGAACCACTTGCACTATCGCCGCGCCGGCGATGGATTGGATCGGGATTGCAAAGCTGCCAGAGGCTGTCGAAATATCGTAGTAGCTCCCCGGACTGCTGCCAACCTGCAAGCGAATCGCCACACCGGCTACAGCTTCGGACTGCTCGTACGTCCCATTGGCATTTGCATCACGAAAAATCGTATCGGTGAAAAAACAAGTGCTGCCCGAGGCTCCTAAATCCATCGTGTAATAGGTTCGGTACTGGGACGTGCTCAGGTTGTAATATCCGTTTCCTATTTCGCGCAAACCACTGTTGTACATATTCACGCGATGACCGGTGCTGTTCCACCAGCCGACATAGACCGCTTCCGAGCCGCTGTAACCGGCTGCGATATTCTCACCTGCACTGTTCCAGGAATAACCTTCCGCAGACATCCGATCCCACGGATTCGGCTGTGAAGTCGAACTATAATAGAGGCTGTTTGGAACAGTTTCGTGCTGGAACAGGTTGGCTTTAGCCAGGTCCTCACTTTGATGCCGCGCCGAAAGGGTGATCTCCTGATTCGGCGCAAGGGGACCAGCGTTAGCAGGAACATTTGTGTAGGCCGTCCCGCGAGTGAGGTTTTCACTAACGGTATCAAAGCGTCCGCGATTGACTCGCCAGCGTATTTCTTCTTCCAAACCGGTGGGTGTCCCGTCGAGGGAATATTGGGATTGTGCTGTCAATGGCAATGCCGCTCGCAGGGCGGCAACCAACAGAAGGACTCGGACAAACTGCATTACACCTTATGGAAAGCAAAAACCAGGCCAACAGTAGACCGCCAAATTTCGCGGGGACACAGTATGAAACCAAGGCCATGAGAAAAGGTATTTGCCTCCGAGAAAACGCAGTTTTCAAACAACCAGGACCATTGCCATCGCTTTGCGGTTGCGGAAGGTTTAGAGAGCGGGTAATTCGTGCCGTTTTTTTGACTTTCATCTCCGGGGGGTGGAACTTCAGAAGGTATGGTGAAGGTTTGGGGTGCAGGTGTCCTGATTTGTTTATCTGTTTGCGCTCGATGTACCACGGCTTTTGCGGCTTCAGGATATGTTTTGACTGATGCTTTTGGGCTGACTTTTACCAACCCCGTCTGTATCGCCTCCGTTCCTGGCGAGACCAACCGGCTGTTCATCGTTGAAAGGAAGGGTCGCATTGTAGCGATTACAAATCTCGCTGCTCCCACGCGTTCGATCTTCATGGATATTTCAGGTCGCGTCACCAGCTCGGCTGATACAACAGTTGGAGGTGAGGAAGGGTTGTTAGGTTTGGCATTCCATCCCGGGTATGCCACGAACGGTTTTTTTTACGTGTTCTATACCGGACCGGCCACGACCGCCGCGGGCAGCGGACGGCACGATATCCTGTCCAGATTTAGGGTGTCCGGCGCAAACCCCAACCAGGGAGACTCGGCTTCGGAAACGCGTTACATTGTCCAATTGGACAACGCCAACAATCATAATGGCGGCGACCTGCACTTCGGTTCGGACGGATATCTTTATGTTTCTCTCGGAGATGAAGGAGGGTCGTATGGGGTATATCCAAACACTCAACGAATCGATCAGAATTTTTTCTCAGCAATCATGCGGCTCGACGTGGATCGCCGGGACGGCAACCTGACACCCAATCCTCATAGCTCCGCCTTGCCATCGCTTACCAATTATTCCATTCCCTCGGATAACTTCTTCATCGGCGCGACTTCTTTCAACGGTTCTGCAGTCAACCCGGCCAATGTCCGCACGGAGTTCTGGGCCGTGGGGATGCGCAATCCATGGCGATTTAGTTTTGACCCCGTGACAGGCGCTTTATATTTGGGGCATGTAGGCCAGGACACAATCGAATGGATTAATATTGTGACCAACGGCGCGAACTGCGGTTGGAATTACTACGAGGGAAACAAAAAGTGGACAAATGCGTTGCCGGCGGGATTCGTCCTGACGCCTCCACTATTGGAATATGGCCATAACAGTGGACGAAACTGCATTATTGGCGGCGTCGTTTACCGAGGTTCGCGAATTCCTCAATTGAACGGCGCATATCTCTATGCTGACCACAGCACCGGCGAACTTTGGGCGTTGCGCCATTCCGGTATGAATGTGACCGATAACTCGCTGCTTCTTACCAATTCGCAGGCCAAATTCAACGCGTTTGGAGTGGATCCCTCGAACGGGGACGTTCTGGGCGCAACTCCAGGGTCCGGCACGAACTCGACGATCCAGCGACTGATCAACACCAACCCCCCACCCGTGTTGCGCATGACTGAAGTCACTCTGTCCGGAGCAAACCTGGTAATAAACGGCGCTTCGGGAACAGCCAATCAAACTTACCACCTTCTCACCTCGACGAACCTTGTTGATCCCAGCAGCGCATGGCCGGCCGCCGGCAGCGGTCTGTTCGACGCCACGGGCAATTTTTCTATCACCACCTCGTTCGATCCAAATTCCCTGCAACGCTTTTACCGGTTGCAAGTGCCCTGATTCTATAGTCGTTTGGCCAGACGAGAGGCCAAGCGCTCGAGGGCTGGGGAACGGTCCAGTGGAGACAAGTGGACATCCAATATACAAAAGCTTTCGGTCGATTTTTCGGCTTCAACCAAGGCATTGTCGAGTTCCTGTTCGGTTTGAACCAGCCAACCGCGGCCTGCACCCAGCACCTCCGGCAAACGGCTGTAATGCCATGGCCAGACATCGTTGTATGCCCCGTCTTGCATGTGGCGCTCGGTGCCGTAACCAAAGTTGTTCAGCACAATCACCACGGGATTGAGGCCGTAACGGGCGCTTGTGGCCAGTTCCATGCCGGTCATTTGAAAAGCGCCATCGCCTACCAGTACCAGCGGGCGCAGTTTCGGATTTGCCATTTGCGCGCCAATGCTGGCCGGGACTGCAAAGCCCATCGAGGCATAGTAAGCGGGCCCCAGGAATTCTGTCCGCTGGCGAATGAACAAATCAATTGCGCCAAATAACGCGTCCCCGATATCCGCCACGACGACTGTGCTGGCAGAAATATAAGAGTTCAGGCGTTCGAAAAGCCTTTTGACAGTGACCGGCGCTTGCTTGTTCTTGATCTGAAACTTGATGATGGGAGTGGGCCTGGGGATTTTGCCCAGGGTTCGCCGGCGAAACTTCAAGTTGAGCAAACCCCGCATGAAGTCTTTGAATCGCACGTCTTCATAGGTGTGATAGCGGATAGAAAGCTTTTCGCTCGTGGTGTAGATTGAGCGGGCCGGATCAAGGCTCGCGGTATAAACACCCAGGTTGATGTCTGTCATGAAGACCCCGAGCATGATGACACAATCGCTTTGCTCGACATATTTGCGGACGTCATCGCGTCCCATCGCGCCTTCGTAAATGCCAAGGTAAAGCGGGTGCTGTTCGCCAACGACTGATTTGCCCAGGACAGTGGCCACGAAGGGAATATTTGTCCGCTCGACCAATTCGAGCAGTTGCTCCTGCAAACCGAATCGATGAATCTCGACGTCGGCCAGAATGACAGGCTGGCGGGAGCTGTTGATCATCTCTTCGGCTTCGGCCAGGGCGGCACGCAAACTTTTGGCATCACTGCGCTCGTGAATTCTCGGCGTTTGGTAGTGAGGAATGCCCGACGCCGATACCTGGTCGCGAGGCAGTTCGAGATAGACTGGCCTTTTGAATCGCAATGCGGCATGAAGCACGCGATCAATTTCCTGAAAGGCAATTTGCGGATCGCTCAGGACCGACGCTGCGATCGTCAACTGTTCGAACACCTTCTTTTGCGTGTCGAACTCGCGCACCTTATGGTGCAACAACGGATTTTTCTCTCGTTCTTTCATTCCGGGTGCGCCGCTGATGATTACCACGGGTGATTTCTCAGCAAAGGCTCCCGCCGTGGCATTGGCTACCTTCAAACCACCGACACAATAGGTCACGCAGACCACTCCCAGGCCTCGGACACGAGCGTAGGCATCCGCAGCAAAACCAGCCCCTTGCTCATCGCCGGTGTTGATGATTCGGATTTTGCTCTTTGCCAGCAGTTCATAAAAGCCCAGAACATAATCGCCCGGAATTCCGAACACATGCCGCACGCCAAGAGCGTAAAGCCGTTGAATGAGGTATTCGCCAACGCTCGGAGAGATTTTCATGTGGTGCAGAAAGCTATCATCGGCGGACAGGATGGTCAAAACCGGCCTTAAATGAATCATGTTCCGGATTCAGAAAGTTGAAGATGGATGCGCTTTCAAGGTTGGGTACCGCGATTTCACCATTGAACTCAGTCGTCCCTTCGGGACTGACCGGGCTTTCGGATGTTCGTACCCAACCTTGAAAGGTTGGGCTATTGTCGTACCTCCTTTTGGGAGAACGGCTTCGCCATCCGATCTTTGAAACCCCCGTGGAACCTCAGCGGCGTGAGGGACCGTGGTTTGTTAGTTCTTCATTTTCGACGCTTGACTGAGCATCAACGCAGCCTACCGTTTGATTATGCGAGTTGTGCTTGGCTAAAATCGAACTGAGCTAAAGGTAAATGAAGCAAATGCCTTTTAACATTGGAAGCTGTCTCAATTCCTAGTACCCCTTATCTCATGCGTGGCAGCTTTAACTCGATTTACTCGCATCGGTTTATCCGCGCGGCGGTCTGCGTTCCAGCGTTGCGCGTGGCTGATCCGGTCTTCAACCTCGAGCGAACTCTGGTCCTGGCCCGGCGGGCGTCCGAAGCAAAGGTTGCCGTCGCGCTCTTCCCGGAGCTTGGGATTTCGGCGTACTCGAATGAAGATTTGTTTCACCAGGATGCTCTTTTAGATGCGGTCAAAAGCGCAATCGAGCGGCTTGTTCACGAGAGTGAAGATTTGACACCGGTGCTGGTTGTCGGCGCGCCGCTCCAGTTCGATGCCAAATTATTTAATTGCGCGGTGATCATTTATCGTGGCCGGGTTTTGGGGCTTGTCCCAAAAACATACTTGCCCAATTACCGGGAGTTTTATGAAAAGCGCCAGTTCACTTCGGCGCGGGAAGCCATCAGCCGTGAAGTTTCGTTTTTAGGCGAGAGAGTGCTTTTTGGGAACGACCTGATTTTCGAAGCTGGCAATGTCGAAGGTTTCAAGTTGCACGCGGAAATCTGTGAGGACGTTTGGACTCCGATACCGCCGAGCACCTATGCTGCACTCGCGGGCGCCACGGTTCTGGCTAATCTGTCTGCCAGCAACATCACGATTGGCAAAGCAGCGTATCGGCGCGACTTGTGCGCATCGCAATCGGGCAAATGCATCGCCGCTTATCTGTATTCAGCCGCTGGTCCGGGTGAATCCACTACCGACCTGGGATGGGATGGCCACGCGCTGATTTATGAAAATAACGAGTTGTTGGCTGAGGCGGAACGTTTTGCGGACCATGAGCAAATGATTACGGCGGATATCGATCTGGAACGATTGCTCCAGGATCGGATGCGTACGACCAGTTTCCATGATTCGGCCAGTGATTGTCGCGACAGGGTGCAAAACATCCGCCGGGTTTCTTTCGACTTTGAGATTCCCGAGGGCGAGATTCCGTTGGAAAGAAAAATCGCCAGGTTTCCTTATGTGCCGAGTGATTCGCGTGAGCGAGACCAGCGTTGCTTCGAGGCTTACAATATCCAGGTGCACGGCCTGTTGAAACGGCTTATCAGCACCGAAACAAAGCGCGTGGTCATTGGCGTATCGGGAGGATTGGACTCAACGCACGCGCTCATTGTGGCCGCCAAAACCATGGACCGTTTGAAGTTGCCGCGTGAAAATATTCTGGCCTACACGATGCCTGGTTTTGCCACCAGCGAACTGACGCTCGCCAACGCGCGCTCGCTCATGAATGCGCTCGGAGTGACAGCTCATGAAATCGACATTCGTCCAGCGTGCAAACAGATGTTCAAGGATATCGAGCATCCCTATGCCCGTGGCGAACCAGTCTATGATGTCACCTTCGAGAATGTCCAGGCTGGCGAACGAACCTCGCATTTATTCCGATTGGCCAATCAGCACGAAGCTTTGGTCATGGGCACAGGGGATTTGAGCGAACTAGCGCTTGGATGGATGACTTATGGAGTGGGGGATCATATGTCCCACTACAATGTGAATGTTTCGGTCCCGAAAACGCTCATACAATATCTCATCCGCTGGGTCATTGCTTCGGGGCAGTTCGACGAAAAGACCAACACCATTTTGAATGCGATCGTCGAGACGGAAATCTCTCCGGAACTCGTGCCGCATGCCGATGGCGACTCGAGCAAGCCTGCGCAAAAAACCGCCGAAAAAATTGGTCCGTATGAGCTGCAGGATTTCAATCTCTATTTCATCACGCGATACGGTTTCCGCCCAAGCAAGGTCGCATTCCTGGCAAATCATGCATGGAGCGACGGTGCGCGAGGCGATTGGCCGGATCTTGTTCCCGCCGAGAAACGCATCGCATACGATTTGGCTGCCATAAAGAAGTGGCTGGAGCTATTCCTGCTTAGGTTCTTCAAACTGAGCCAGTTTAAACGTTCGGCCATCCCTAATGGGCCAAAGGTTGGTTCGGGGGGTTCGTTGTCACCTCGTGGCGATTGGCGCGCGCCGAGCGATGCGGAAGCCGTCGTATGGCTGAAAGAACTGAAGGAAAATGTTCCTGACGCCTGCGGGCACGGATTACGGCCCAAAACTAAAAAGGCGTCCACCACGAGGCTTGGAGCGCACGGGGTGCTCAGGAATTCCTAGCACAAAACGTGGGCTCGCGTCCGCGCTTCAACCACGCGTATGAACCGGTTTAAATATTGTACCTGTCTTTCGATCCTCATCATTTGCGTTTTATCCGATGACGCAGCGCAATCCGATTTTGTACCCACCCATGCAGCAAAGATTTTGACTAATGGAGCCAGCGCCGTGAGCAACAGGATTCCGGCCCCAAAAAATGTCTTCATTTATCACAAGCCCGGGCGCTTTGCGGGGTTTCCTGCCAACCATGGCATTTGGCATTGGGGCAATGAGATTCTTGTCGGGTTCAGCGCCGGGGATTACAAAGATTTGGGTCCAGATCGACATGCGATCGATCGCGAAAAACCCGAAGACCACCTTTTAGCACGAAGTCTCGATGGAGGGGAAACCTGGACTATCGAGAATCCGGCGACTAAGGGAGTTCTGGTGGGAGTAGCCGGTGGGCGGCATGGCACACTGCCAACAGGAGTTACCGAACCGGAACCAACCGATTGCCCCGGTGGCATTGATTTTACTCATGCCGACTTTGCAATGACCTGTCGGATGACAGGAACCGACACCGGCCAATCACGTTTTTATTATTCCTACGATCGTGGGCATAACTGGAAAGGACCATTCAAGCTGCCGCTCTTCGGCCAGATCGGAATTGCCGCACGAACTGATTACATCGTTAATGGACCGAAGGATTGCCAATTGTTCCTGACTGCTTCGAAGGGAAACGGCAAGGAAGGTCGTGTCATTTGCGTGCGTACCACCGACGCAGGGAAGAGTTGGCAATTGGTAGGGAAAATAGGCCCGGAGCCGGAAGGCTATTCCATTATGCCTTCTTCCGTTCGAACATCATCCACTGAATTGCTGACAACAATTCGCTGCCGGGCGGGGGCCGATGCACGGGGCAAAAGTTGGATCGAAGCCTGGAACTCGGCGGATGATGGTCAGTCATGGACTTTTCTGAATCAGCCTGTGCGCGACACTGGCGAAGGCAATCCGCCGCATCTTATCAAACTTGCCGATGGTCGTGTGTGTCTCACGTATGGCGTACGGGCCGCGCCTTTCCGTATCTGTGCCGTTTTGTCCAGTGATGGCGGCAGAACATGGAGCAACGAGTATGTTTTGCGCGATGACGGAGCAAATCGCGATATGGGCTATGTCCGCAGCGCACAACGCCCCGACGGAAAGATTATCACGGTATATTATTTTTGGGATCGAAAGACAGGTCCGGAACGTTACCTTGCGGCAACCATTTGGAACCCGAACTAGGCCGCCTTGGGCGCCAGGCTAAACCGCAGAGAGAATTTTCGGCCGCCGCCAGCAATTAGCCAGACTGCCAGAAGGACCAAAATGGAATTCTCCCAGAGCTTGTGGCAAATAAAAACCTCGCCCATGCCGCAGCCACAATCAAATTTGACCATGCAAAATGGCTGGCTTGTAGCGGCCGCGATGGCCAGCGCCCGTTTGAGCACCACCAAGCTGAAGGGAATGAGCATCACAAGCAGCATCACGGCTGTGCCTCGCACGGCGATGCCTGCCACTAGCAGCAGTCCACAAAATGTTTCAAACCAGGGAAGCGTGGCCGCGATCGAGTTGAGCAGGAATGGGGAGGTGACGATGTCATATTGCCGCACCAAATTGAGAAAGTCGGCGGGGTGTATGGCCTTTTTCAACCCCATGTATATAAACAGTCCTCCCAGCACGTAACGCGCGACCACTGCGCCGTTGTCCAGCCATTGTGGACGTTTCTCTGGTTCGCCGTTCATTTGGCAGATGTTGTAAGCTGTCCACTCTTGCGGTCTCCACTTTCGACAGCGAACTTGTGAGCCTGCCAGGAATTTATTCCGCCTGCATAAATAAAAAGCTTTTCGTTCGGCACGCCTGCGGACTTGCGCAGGAGCTCAGCGGCAAACTCGCTCAGCTCGCAATCTCCTCCATGGCAATACACCACGATCTGCTGGGCCAGCTCACAGGCTGGCAGGACTCCTCCCAAATACTTTTCCGGATACATATGATCCAGATGATATGCTCCAGGAATGTGTCCTCGCTGATATTCATCATCGTTGCGAGCATCGATGAATATGATTCCGCCTTGCTCGTATCTGGGATCGTGAAAAAGGGTTTGAACCTGTTCGTCATCGACTACCTGCAGTCCCTTTTGTCGAAGTCGTTCAATAGCCATCTGGGCTGGGGTCGCTGCTGTGTTCGTCGCTGGACCAGTTGCCAGACGGAGTGGAGTGGAAGAACGGCTTCCTCCAGGAAAGTAATCTCGAGTGAGCTTTAAACCCCGCCGCGAGAGGCTATTTGCCAGGAAAGCCAAGGTCACTCCCAAAACCGCTACCAGCACCGCTTCGCCCAAAACATTCTTCATTCAACCTCTAATCTCGAGCGCACAGAGCCGTCCGGATTTAGACCGTACGACGTTAGGTTCTTACTTTAGCGCCGTGGGCTTTAGCGGAGCAGGAGGCGTTGCTGGCGCGCCAGGTGGACGCAACAGCGGTGTGATCTCTGGACGTGGAGCCGAGATGTTTACCGCTTTTGGCATTTGGGTGATCGGCACTTTGATTGATGCGAAGCGGGGATTGTCCGATTTTGCAGTAAACTCGATTTTTTGACCTTGTGGAATCTCGAACCCTTGTGGGAAATTCAAAGTAACATTGAAAGTTTTTCCCGGATTTGGCTCGGCGACTTGCACCTCCACGTCCTTGCCGTTAATAGCAGGGTCGGTAAGTTTCAAAGGTTTCGAGCTGTTGTTTTGAATGGTGATCGCGACGGATTGCTTGTTCGCCAACGGAGCGGCGGCAATCATCACCTGGGGTGGGGTGATAGCAACCGCTGGTTGCACGTTGGCCCAGGCGGTCAAGGAAACAGCAGGCATGTTCGTCGAAGAGGTTTTCAGTGTGATTTGTCCCTGCAAATTCGGCTGATCGAATGGCCCCACAGCAGTGATAATCACATCAAAATCCTTACCCACTTTATTAGTAACCAGGGTGGCACTGAAAAGTTTGTTGTTGCTCTCGGGTGGTGAGAGGGTCACTAACTCGTCCATATTATTTACGATATGGACTTTGGTGGTCACATTGGATTGCGCATCAGGAGGGATAGTCATCACTGCAAAACCGGGATTGATATCAATCGGCTTCCAGACGGTGCCTTTGACCTGTAGCCCAAAGGAGGGCTGAGCCTTGTCGTTGCTCGTGACGGTCACAGTCTTTAACACCTGGCCGCTGTAATTAGCGCTGTTAAACTGGATGGGAATTGTGCCAGTTTTGCCGGGCTCAACCTGACGGCTCCAATCGCCGGCAGTCGTGCAACCACAGGAAGGCTGCACATTGGTAATGATTAACATTTCATCACCAATATTCGTAAAAATGAAAGTGTGTTTGACCAATTCTCCCGATTTTACTCTTCCGAAATCATAGACGGGCGTTTCGAAGGCAATTTTCGGTCCGATGGCGGATACCGAGGCTGGCACTACCACCGCTGGCGATGCTGCGGGGACAGGAGCAAGAGGAACCGGGTCGGCACAAAGAATTGCTGTTCCAACAAACAGGAGTGAGCACACAGAAACATACTTGGCGGTCATCATATTCATACCAGGTGACATTATGGCAGATATTCAGACGAAGAAAAGGTGATTTTGTCTCAAAAAAACCTCATCGCTTTGATTTCTCACAATTTCCAGGAGCACGAACGCAATTTAAGTCATTAGTAATAAGAGATTTGCGAGGTTTTTCTTCTGCTTTTCAAAAGTTTGTCCTGGCTTTCTTCTATTCTTAACTTTGACCACGGGTGACGCCCAATTGATTTAACAGGTTCATTTCCCTCCAGAGCTGTCGCGCGCTGATTTCTCCCATAAGCAATCTTCGGTAACGGGAAACGGTTTGTTTCACCTCCTCCGCTGATTCGTTGAGAAACTCCAACCGGAAATGGCGAACACCCAACTCCATCAACCGGGAAACATGTTCAGCGCCGGTCTGCGCCCTTGAATGATAAACCGTGTTTCGGCAGCCCGCGTCCGCCTTGACCGGGTGCTCGGCCCCCACGCGGTCCCGGAGCTTGAGATCATGGGTATCGCAGGGCCGCCCACAATTGGTGTAGTCGGTGCCTTTTGAGAGAAAAGCGCAAAAAACGCAATGCTCCATGTGAAACATCGGCATGTGCTGGTGGACCGTTACCTCGAACCACTCGGGCGAACCGCTCTGTAAAAGAGCTTCCAGTTGCGAGGCATTCAGATCATACGAAGCTGTTACCCGTTCCAGGTTAAATATGTTTTTGAAATAATCCCCTGCCAGGTGATTGGCTACGTTTAAGGAGTAGTCTCCGACGCGACGATCCTTCGCAAAGAATTCCAAATGGTCGTAGTTGCGAACGAGGTAACCATCCGCGCCGCTCGCGCGGACCAGATTCAAAGTCCATTCCTCCCCCATTTTAAAAATTCGTGGTGGGGCGACGAAAATCGCCGAGCAAGAGCCTCGAACATCGGAACTCCGGAACTGGTTGACGGCCTCGCGATACTTCTTTGGATCCTCGAAATCGCAATAAAGGGTATCCACTCCTGAAACGAGTGCAGATTCAAGCTGCGTTAAATTGCGAACAAGGACATGTAACTTTGCGCTGGAGGTAGAGGAATGCGGAGTGACAGAAGGTTTCGCGGCATTGGTTTTGAGTTCCTCGATTTGGCTTTGTGGACGAACAACCCACCTCGTGGGCTGGGCTCGGCGGTACTGCAACTCACGAACAAGTTCACGCCGCAAGCAGTTGAGTTCGCTCACGGGAAGCAGCAGGCCGTCTGGCAGGAAGTTTTTTAGACATCCAAGTTTGAAAGGCGTTCCTCCGAGACGTCCGAATTGCTGAAGAAGGCGCGCAAGTGTCAAGGGTTGCTGCTCGGCTCGAACCAGCAACATCGTGGAATCCGCGCGGGCGAGATGTCCCGCTTCATCCCGCGCCAATACAGAGAGCATTTTTCCCTCTTCGCCATAAACTTCGAAAAAAACAGGCCGCTGGAATCGCGGCGTATTCCCAGCAAAAGACTGACGAAGGCTGCGTTCCAGTTCCGGATCGCTGGTCTTCCATAGCCGGTTCCCGGCATGAATCCGGTTGAAATCGATCGCGCCATGCCCGAACGAAAGCATGACAGCTCGAACCGTTGTGGAGTGGATCTTGCTATTTTTTTCACCTGCGCTGAGCGAGCGTACTTCGTTTCGTGACCGCCGAAATCCAAGCTCTTCTTTTATTCCGTACACTCTTCCGCCCTCTTCTTCTTCTCCCGGGTTTCCAGCATCGAAAACCACACCATCGCCGGGTTTTAGAGAGCTTTCTAAAAGAATAGTCACTTGCTCCCGTCGCACTTCCAGCACCTTGCCGAGATACACCCCTCTTTTCTTGCTGAACCGCCCGTGAACTAAATCCTGGTTGTTGATGCCTCTGAACCAACCTGTGTAAAGACCTCGTGAAAAAGCCATCTCCATTTCATAACGGTTTTGGTCATCGGTCGCTTGCTTGCTTTCACTTTCCTGTAAAGTCTTCTCCTCCGCCGGAGGAGAGGAGGCCTTCTTTCCCCAATCCGGTGGCTCGGAAGAACCACCCGCCAACCCCTCCTCATTCAATTCGTCGAGTGCCTGCCGATAAATGCGAGTAATGTTCGCCACATATTCAGGCGATTTCAGCCGACCCTCAATCTTCAGCGAAGCCACTTTCAATCGTACTAAATCCGGCAACACCTTCAATCCGGACAAATCCTGAGGGCTTAGGAGGTATTTTCGGTCTCCCAACGGAACAAGTTTGCCGTCAGCGATCAACTCATAGGGCAGCCGGCAGGCCTGCGCGCATTCTCCGCGATTAGCTGAGCGTCCTCCCAGGGCTTCGCTCGTGAGACATTGGCCCGAGTAAGCAACGCACAACGCGCCATGTACGAATACTTCCACAGGCAGTACTTCAGAGGCTTTGGCCGTGGCAGATGTTTCGCCCTTCAGGATCATGCCGATTTCTTTCAGCGAGCATTCACGGGCCAACACCACCAGGTTGCATCCCAGTTGGCGGGTAAACTTCACGCCGCCCAGGCTGGTGATGGTCATTTGGGTTGAAACATGAATTGGAAAATCGGGCGATAGCTGCCGGATCAGCCGGCAAATACCGACGTCCTGAACGATCGCCGCGTCCACTCCGCTGGCGATCATCGTGCGAAGATACTGCTCCGCCTCCAGCATTTCGTTCTCAAAGACCAGCGTATTGAAAGTGACGTATCCCTTCACACCGCGGCCATGTAGAAATTCCATCAGTTTCGGAAGATCCGCTTCGGTGAAATTATGGGCCCGCATTCGGGCATTAAATTTCTCGAGCCCAAAATAGATCGCGTCGGCGCCATTCTCGACGGCCGCGCGCGCGCATTCCCAGTCCCCAGCGGGAGAAAGCAGTTCGGGAATACGGCGCGTCAAAGGCGCAGGCAGCAACCCATCACTGCCTGGCGGATTGTTCGGCAATACAGAAATCGGATTGGCCTGGATGCTATTCGTCAACCTGTAAAAACTACTCCACTTTGGATTGGGCACAAAAGCTTTTCTCTGTTACTCGGAGATGGCAAAGCGACAGCAATACTCGGGAAAAACGTCGCCAATTTCTTCTATCGTGGTTGGTTTCTACCGCACGATTGTTTCATTTTGCCGCAACGATCTGCCTGCGAAAATCCGTTCGACTCTAGCGCGTGCATAAAAGGACCCGTGGATTCGTTCTCAAGTCTTGTCGTTCGAGTGATGCCGCGTCATATTCCCGGCATTAGCGAGCGGAACCTAAATCAAATTTGGATTCTGATATCCACCAATCGGCGAAGATAGCGAACCTTATGAACGTGAGATTAATGCAGATCAATTTGAAAGCGCGTCAAAGGGCGCCGTTTTTCCTCATCCTTGCCTTACCGGCATTTGTTTTTGGAATGGAAACGATGGGCCAGCAAACGGTTAATTTGGCCGGGGCAACTGTCGTCATACGCAAGGGCGAATTGCCCAAAGCCGAGCAAACGGCGGCGCGGATGCTGGTGGAGGAGCTCCAAAAACGCATCGGCAAGCGTCTGCCGATTTCGACATCATGGCCAAAAAGAGGTCCGGTTATCGTTTTGACCTCCGGATCTGTTGAGACCGAATGGGGTCATGCATTGCCCCAACGGCAAAGCGGCAATCGGCCCGAGACTCGGCCGGAAGGATATCGAGTTTTCTTCGAGGGTGAGAGAATCTTGTGGATCGTCGGAGCCGATCCTCGAGGGACACTCTTCGGTGTTGGACGATTGTTGCGCGCGATCGAGTGGAAAAGGGGCGTCGCGCGCTTGCCGGGCTCATTCGATGTTGGCGCTGCGCCTGTCTCTGCCATCCGAGGTCACCAACTTGGTTATCGTGCGCGCGCCAATTCTTATGATGGTTGGGACAAAAAACAGTACGAGCAATATATTCGGGAGTTGGTCATTTTCGGCGCAAACAGTATTGAAAACATCCCGTTCGAAGACACACAAATAAGCCCGCATTGGCCTGTGCCTCGAGTGGTAATGAACCGGCAACTGAGCGAAATCTGCGATCAGTATGATGTGGATTATTGGGTGTGGACTCCCGCCACGTTCGATCTGACGAACCAAACGCTCCGCGCGGAAGAGCTGAAGCGTCACGAAGAGTTCTATCATGATTGCCCGCGTTTGAATGGAGTTTTCTTTCCCGGCGCCGACCCCGGAAAAAATTCACCGGAACTGGTGATGCCTTTCCTTGAAGATCTTTCTAAATTGCTGGCGAAGCATCATCCTGAAGGAAAAGTATGGGTGTCGATGCAAGGATTCAGTGGCCCGAAGCTGGACTATGTCGTCAAATACCTCGAAGAGCAAAAGCCTGCCTGGCTAGGCGGCATCGTGGCGGGTCCACAAACAGCGCCTCCTCCCGTGCTGCGGGCGCGCATCCCCAAACAATATCCGGTGCGCGACTATCCTGACATCACGCACACCGTGCGCTGCCAGTACCCGGTAATGTGGTGGGACCCGGCGTTTAATTTTACCCTCGGCCGGGAATGCTGCAATCCACGTCCATTGTTCTACACCTACGTTCATCAGCAAACCGCTCCTGGGACGGTGGGGTTCATCAGCTATTCGGATGGCTGTCATGATGACGTGAACAAGATGATTTGGAATTTACTGGGAGTGGACCCCGACGCTGATCCTCGGGAGACGCTGATCGATTACGCGCGATTCTTTTTCGGACCGGACATCGCAGAGGCCGCCGCCGATGGCATCATGGCATTCGAGAAGGACTGGGTCGGACCTCTCGCCACCAACCCGAACGTCGATTCGACGCTGGCCCTTTGGGGGCAACTGGAAAAACGCAAGCCCAGGCTAAAGGATAACTGGCGTTGGCAACTCTGCTTATTGCGCGCGAATTACGACGCGTATATCCGTCACCGGCAGATGTATGAAACGCAGCTTGAGGACGAAGCCAACGCCGGGATGGCGCAAGCCCGGAAGATCGGCGCTGAGGCCGCGATGAGCGCCGCGCGAGCAATTCTCAGAAAAGCCGAGACGCAGCCTTGCCGAAAAGATTTGCGGGCCCGAGTCGATCAGCTTTGCCAGGTGCTTTTCGATTCCATCAAGCTCCAGACCAGCGTGAAACGATTTCATGCGAGTGAATCCGAACGTGGCTGCGTTCTTGATTTCGTGGACTACCCGCTGAACAACCGTTGGTGGCTCGAGGACGAGTTTGACGCCATCCGGAAACTGCCAACCGAACAAGAAAAGGTTGCGCGGTTGGATGTGCTGGCTCATTGGGAACATCCCGGGCCTGGGAGCTATTACGACGATATCGGCGATCTGGCGAAATCACCTCACCTGGTCCGAGGCCCTGAACTCAACACAGATCCTTTGATCCCGTTGCGTGGAACGAGTTTTCCCGGTTTTGTTTGGGACCAGGGTGGTAACAGCCGGCTTCGGTTGTCATGGCAGGGCAGCATGAGACTTGGACAGATGGTTTATGAAAACCTGGACCCGAACGCACATTACACAGTCCGGATCAACGGCAGAGGTGAGATGGTGTTGTCCGTGAACCAGAAAAAGATCGAGCGAATTGGAGAGAAAAAGGATCCGAAGCCGGAGGATGGAAAAGCGACCTCAGCCGCGCGTCCAAGAGTTCCGGAAACCACGGTTTTTGAGATTCCTTCTGAGCTGCTGAAAGATCGCAGAGCCGTTCTCGATTGGGGGATCCCGAATGAAAGTGGCACCAACGCGATGCGGTTCGGCCCATCAGTGACGGAAGTCTGGTTGCTGAAAAAGGAATGAGGCGCGCGACGTTAAGAGGATAATCACTGAACCTACAGTTCGAGAATCGATCGAATTGCGGCTTTCTTTTCGTCGTCCGACTTGCTCGATTTAGCTTCTTGGAGAAGTTGAAGGCTTGCAGGCAGGTTGCGAAGAGACTTGTCGAGTTTGAAATAACCGAGATTTCGATCGCCGTGAAGCTGGTTGCTTTCCTCGCCAAGTTTTCGCGCTTCCTCCCGAAGCACCTTCATTTGATCTGTTTCAGCAGGTTCGTGGAGGATCTCAATCGCGTGGTTGATGGCCTGATCGTAATCTCCCGGTTTGGCCGCAGTGAGCATCTCGTGGACGCGAGTCTGTTTCTCGATCTCGTTCTTCAGCTTGTATTGCAGATATTGGTCAAGAGCTGCTTTCTGCATGTGCAACCGCCAGCGATAATCCCGTTTCATTCTCCAGGCGGGCATTTTATCGCCGGCTTCTTTGACAAGGGCATAATACCGCGCGATGCCCGGATTTGTGGCCAGCGGCGTGACAAGATTTTGCTCGAGCTGAAAGAGCGCCTGGACCATTGGTTCAGCCGATGCCGCTCCAAAATAGAACGTGCAATACTCGCGCATGACATCCTCGAGCTCGCGGTTGGGATCCCATAACAAACGCGCCCACATGTATTGGTGAAACTCATCATGATTTCCTTCGGAATAAATAATGTCCCCTTCAGAGAAGGGCATGATCGCCTGAAAAATATTGTACATGGCCCTTGGCCGAGCGTGGAACATCCGCCGATTATAGGCTTTGACAATGTTCGGTTCGGGATTGTCGATCTGATATTGCGACCGGATCCAATGAGTGATGTCGGAGTAATGCATGATGCGCTGATCGACAGGCAACTCGTGCAGCATTTCCGCCAGGTATCGATCCACGCGTCCCTTTCCAGGATAGACGAATAGATCGTCCCGAAGTTCCCTGCGGAAATAGCGCGACATGGGATTACTGCCGGGGCCATAGGCGATCCCAAAAGACCAGGGGCGTGGCTTTTCCTTATAATATTCGAAGATGGCCTGTTCGCCGGCATTGTCCAAACCTTGATTGGCAATCAGAACGATGCTGTGGGGATGATATTTCAGCCAGATGGCAGCCATTTCTTCAGAAAGCTGAACAAAAGTCTTTCCCCACGGCCGGCATCGCGAATCGGTGCAACCACCGGGATCTCCGGCATAGAATCGCATTACGTCGTGATCCCCGCGCTGAGAAAAATCCTTGTCCCATTGCGCGAGCAGCGCCGCGCGCGCCTCATGAACCGACGGGCACACCCACTGCTTTCCTTCCCACGCTTCGCGCCCACCCGCTTTCCACTCCCTGGGATGCTCGCCGAAGAGCTGGTTGGGACGCGCACCGGTGGTCGTCATCAACGAAAACGACTTCACGAACTGATACGATGGGCCGGGTTTCTCCTCCGTGTAGAAGCAGTTTCCGCCGGCCAGGGCATAATCCATCATCACGGCGTGGTGTTCCTCTTGCGTCCAATGCCTTGCCTGGGTGGCGGCTATCATCGTGCCACCCTGGTTTGCAGAAAAGCCGCGGAACCGGAACCCCGGAGAGGTGCTGACGTTTACTGGCGGAAGGTCCAGGTGATCTTCGCTGAACTGAAGTCTCCGCAAAATCTCACCCGTGGCGTAAAGCAGCGCGCGATCATCGGCGCCCACGGCCAGCAGAAGCCAATCCTTGCCATTCTGAATTGTTTTGAGCGTGAACCCTTCCGGGTTGGGTTTTACTTTGCCTGGCGGTCGAACGTTTTCCCTCGCACACAAATCGTTGAGCACGCCAGAAGGGCGGACCTTGCCGAGGTAGATGGATAGATCTGCTCCCGCTTTGCGTTTTGTGGCGATTTCGATCGATACGGGCGTATTGCTTTGAATACGGTTTTTTAAAACTTCAACAATGCGCTGCTCAACCGGCGAAGCTTCCTCATCCAGTACAACGCTGATTGAACGAATTGCGGGAGGGGAAGCAGGCGCCGCTGAGGCCTGGTCCTGCGATCCAAAGAACATGATCGCACTGCCAATGAGGAGAGAGAAATACGTGGTCCATTCTGTCGAATGGATGCGAGAGGACATATTCACAGCGGCTAGAACAAAGCTATTCAGGTGTTAAGGAGTAAAGAAGAAAAATATTATGTGAAAGCGAGCGCAGGCGAACGCAGGCAAGACAGAATTCCTCAGCGCTTTTTGCTTCGCCAAAAAAGTCTGAACAAGATTATTTTCCTGGCCTTGCTAGTTAGCGGCATTGTGCTCATTATCATTGGAGTTAATGCCATGAACTCTTTCAGTTCTGACGTTTCCAGGTTCTTTACCGGCTCGCTAACTGATAAAACCGTATGGATGCTTGCCGGAGGCTGTGTTGCAGCAACGATTGGTCTCTTCGGTCTGGTTAGCGGCTCAAAGCGTTGAGAATTCTGCGAAGCCTGTCAGAACATTTTTTGCTTTCATCCAGGCACTTATGTCTACGAAAGCGGCTGTTATTTCGATTATTTGAATTAAAACCGTATCGCAAGCGTATCAACTACGCGGCTTGAGAACATAAAGAAAACAGTTATGAAAAAAATTACGCGTTTACCACGTGCCATAGATTTTGTGTTATTCGGTGCGCTGCTGGGCGGACTATCAGCGTGCACGACTTATGTCCAGGAACCACCCCGCAGGGATGTGTATGTGCCTGCTCCGCCGGTATATGCCCCACCCCCGCAAGTGGTTTACACGCCGCCTGCACCGGTTGTTGCGCCAGCGCCAGTCGAGATTGTGATTCGGTCTGAAAACGATTTTTATGAGCCACTCACGCCGTATGGGCGTTGGGAGATAGTCGGCTCATATGGACGCTGCTGGATTCCAGCGCGCGTGGAAACGAACTGGCGGCCCTATAGCAATGGTTATTGGCAGCGTACGGAGGCTGGCTGGTATTGGGCAAGCGATGAGCCATGGGGATGGGCCACATATCACTACGGTCGCTGGGATTTCAACCCTGAAGTTGGCTGGTATTGGGTTCCGCGAACACAATGGGCTCCAGCCTGGGTTTCATGGCATCGCGGGGGCGGATACGTTGGCTGGGCCCCGCTTCATCCGTCAGACGCGATTCGCTCTGGCGGGATCGTCGCTGTTAACGTAGGGCACACCGCTCCTCGTGCGTATGTTTTTGTGGAAGAACGTCGTTTTCTTGAACCGGTCCGCCCGACGAGCGTCGTTGTCAACAACACCACGATCATCAACAAGACGGTTAACATCACGAATATCAAAGTGGTGAATAATACGGTGATCAATGAAGGGCCTCGCACAACAGTAATCGAACAGGTCAGCGGAAAAAAGGTTCAGACTGTCCCTGTTCACGAAATGCGCCGCAGGCAGGAAGCAACGGTGGTGGCCAGGACGGGCACAACGTCGGCTATTGAAAACAAAATCCCACCGCCGGTCCGCGTTGACAGCTCAGCTGGGCAGGCAAGAGCTATCCCTGCGCAGCCAGGCCTAACGACTCGTCAACCAGCCCTGCCAGCCAGCGACACGCAATCAGTCGAACGAGCCAGAGTTCAGGCTGGGCCGATCTCTGCGGAGAAAAGGGTTGAGGCAAATCGCCAGGAACGCCCGAAATCGTCAGCAGTCATTCCGGAACAGGAGCGACGCGTCGAGCAATTGAAAGGCGCTTCCGTAAAACGTGAAGTAAAGCCCGGGGCGCGTTCGGTTGAAAAATCAGCACCCAGTTCTGAGCAAAATCCCGCGCAAGAGAATCAACGCGTGGAACCACTTAAAGGCAAGGCCGGTCCCTCTGTTGCGCAAGGAAACCCTGAACTAAAACATAAGCCCAAGCCGCCGCAAGCCAAAGCTGGAGCTGAGCATCGGGTAAAAGGCAAGCCGGAGAATAATAAAGGCGCAACCAATACTGTGGAGAAAGTCCGCAAAAAGGATGAACAGGCGGAAAAAGATTTGCATGAAAAACAATAGACACGGGGGTTCAAACTCGGAATGCTATTACGCATCGCGCTCCTCCGGAGACAAAGAACCGAGAGAAATTACAAGAGCACTACAAAGAGGCTGTCATCAGTCTCTTGAACAAACAATGAACCAATCGAAGTATGAGTGATAAATCACAAGCAGTTACCGACGCCCTAAGCACGCTCGCCGAGGATGCCAGGGCTCTGATGTCCGCCACGTCCGATGTAGCCGGCGAAAAAGTCAGCGAAGCCCGCAAACGTCTTGCGGTCGCGCTGGAAAACAGCAAACAAATCTATGGCCGCCTGCGTGAGAAAGCAATTGACGGAGCAAAGGCGGCAGATGAAGTCGTGCGCGAGAATCCTTATCAGGCCATGGGAATTGCCCTGGCCGCGGGTGCCATAGTAGGTTATCTGCTCGCACGCCGTTGTTCTCGCGACGATTGATTATTTCGCAAGTTTGGCCGCGGGAGAAAAATAATCCAGACGCTTTGAAAGCGATCGCATTTGCGATCGAAGCGCTTACCTGCGTTTGCGAGCGGGTCCAAAAAAGTAACCGCCACGGATTCGGGCCCCGGTCACGCGCCGAGCACTTCCTTCGGGCTGGCCGGGTTTGCCTTCCTCGAACAGGGCAGTATATCGGTAGTTGAAATCTTCAAGTTTCACCCGCGGAACTTTTTGGCTGATAAAACGCTCGATTGCACTAACGTGGCGGGCATCTTCTGCCACCATCAAGGTGAAGGCATCTCCCTTGGCTTCCATTCGTCCGGTGCGGCCAATGCGATGAATATAATCCTCCGGATGCTGTGGGACGTCGTAGTTGATGACATGACTGACATCCGCAATGTCCAATCCACGCGCGGCAATATCGGTAGCCACCAATACTTCGTATCGGCCGTCGCGAAAGCCTTTTAGAGCCTGCTCGCGTTCGCGTTGGGTGCGGTTGGAGTGCAGGACTGCCACTGAATGATTGAACCGTTTTAATAAATGCGCGACCCGGTCCGCGCCATGCTTGGTCCGGCAAAAAACGATAACCGAGTCGTAATTGACACGTTTAAGCAATTCCAGCAACAAATCGGTTTTTTGAGAATCGGAAACCGGGTAGATGACGTGGTTGACGGTTTCAGCAGGTGTGCGCCGGGCGCCAATCTCAATGGTTTGCGGCCGCTTCATCGCCCAATGGATCAGCGACTCGATTTCAGGTGGAATCGTGGCCGAAAACAGCGAGGTATGCCGCTCGCGCGGGCACTTTTGGATAATACGCCGGACGTCGGGCAAAAATCCCATATCGAGCAAACGGTCGGCCTCATCGAGGACCAAAAATTCAACAGCATCGAGCCTGCATTCGCCTTGCTGCATCAGGTCGAGCAATCGCCCTGGAGTAGCGATGACGACGTCCACTCCTGTGCTTAGCGCTTCTCGTTGCCGGCCATATCCCACGCCACCAAATACCACCGCGACACGCAAGTTTGTAAACCGGCCGAAATCTCGAAAAGCTGTCTCCACCTGGGCTGCCAGTTCGCGGGTTGGTTCGATCACCAGAACGCGAGGTTGAGGTTTGTGTTGGCCGATTTTTGAAAGGATCGGCAATGCAAACGCCGCTGTTTTCCCGGTACCGGTTTGAGCACTGCCAATGACGTCCTCACCAGACATGATGAGTGGAATAGCGCGCAATTGGATCGGCGTAGGCTCGATGTAGCCCATGGCCTTGACCCCCTCGAGCATCGCAGGTGAAAGACCGAATTTGTTGAAGCCCATAAACCTGGTTTACTCAGGCTGCGCCACGGAAGCTTCTGTGTGTGAATTCAAATTCTCGCCGCACTCGTGCTCACTGGCAGGTTTAAGTTCGGACCCCATCGGAGTGTCGGCAGGGCGATGAAATTCCTGGACAGGGTGTTCTGAAACTGAAGGCGTATCGGGACCGCCTGCTTCCGGGGCTGGAGCAGCCGGCTTTTCCGGCTCAACGGTATTTGGCGCGTCAGAGGGCCTGGTTGGTGCAGCTTCTGACGTGTCCGAAGCGGAAGGCTTGGTCTCCGGTTGAACAGGTTTGACCTCGGGCTTTACAGGACGCGGAGCAGGTTTTTTGGCGGTTTCAAGCGTGCCGTTCGCAAATTCGATGACGTGTCCCTGGTGAATGAGCCAATGGAGATCCGCGTTAACAGCGTTTTGTTCGAGCGTGGGTTCTCCAGGCGCTGCCGGAATAGCCGCTGGGGTCTCGGTGGACTGAGCCGGGGGTGTTGCAGGGGCTAATGCTTCCAGCAGTTGGCGTCGAGAACATCTTGGTTTGCTGTTGATGTAATCGACAATGCGCCGGATACCTTCGGAAACCGGGGTTGCTTCCATGTCCAGGTAGTGCGGACGCGCGACCGAAACGTGGGTGATGGTTTTGTTAACCTTGAAAAACTGAAGGCCATGGGTGGCAAACTGCTGGCTTAATACGGTGGCGATCTGAAGCGGAAACCGCCGCTGATCCTCCCACACCTGCCGGACCAGGCGCACTAATTGGGGGCTGCGCAGAGATCGAGCGGCTGTGCCGCTCAGAGTGTGTGACTCGACAGGCTTAATGATGTTCTCCAGATGAACTTCGCGGAAGTGTTTTTCAACCGCCTCAATGCTCCCGAGTCGGAGCGGTTCGGGCAGGTTCAGGCACAGATATTCCGTTTTGAAACTCTGGTCCTCGATCCACTTTTTCACCACCTCTTCGTCCCGGACGATTTTAACGCGCGCTTTGTAACCTTCGAAAGGCAGCCGGGCAAATCGCTCGGAGTGAAGCTTGCGAAGCTGATTTTGGTAATCGTGGTGATTGGGGGGACCTAGAATGACGCCGCTCATTCCGCATTGAGCGACAAAGGTGTACTTTCCTTTTGGTGGTTCGGTGGCGGTTCGTTCGGCCTGGTAAAAGGTGTTGAAATGCTTTTTCAGGATGTGGGCGACTGCTTCATCCACAGAAAGCCACAGAGTATCATCGAGTGCGCAAACGAAAAGAGGCTGAATCGGCTGTCCTTCGGCATTTTTCTCAACACTAAATGCGATCGCGTGGCGCTCAGGTTTTTGAAGGATCATCTGTGCGATGTCAAAGAGCGGATAGGCCCGGCCGGTCATCTTGATCTGGCGTGCGAGGGATTCAACACCCTTTTCGTCGGGCAGCAGGCTTAAATTGAGTTCTGGCAGCGGTTGTTGTGGTTCGCGGCGCTCGCGATTTTCGGGGCGTTCACCCCGTGGCCGTTCGTGTCCCGCGGATCTTTCCCTGGGGCCTTTGCCGCGATTCGGACCGCCACGGTCATCTCGCCGCGGGCCGGAAGGGCCTGCCCGCCGCTGTTGCGGCCGTCCTGACCGCTCGGGGCGTCGTTCGAAGTTCCGTTCTTCACGGCCTTCGTATTGCGCGTATTGTTTAGCGGTAGAGGGCTCCTGCGCCCAGGCGGGCAGAAACAGCTTTTCCAGATCAAATTCGTTTTCAGTGCTCATTCAATGGCTCAGGCGCAAGCTATGTCTGCCTGGCAAATACCACTTCCTGAAGCATGATGCGACAGCGCAAGGATTGCAAGCACCGGTTGGAGATCTAAAAATAAGCCGGGAATGCTTCGTATGACAATAATGGGAAGAAAAATTTTCGACGTCCCTCTATTCATCCTCAGCTTTAACGGCCCAGGCCGGATAAGGTGCGTGCGGTCCTTTCATAGCATGCCATAAGATTCGATTGAGCAGATCTTCGGGACAACGGTCCACTTCTCCCAAAGGCAACCGCGCTGAGGCATAGGCGTTTTTCCTCAGGAGCGGGTTGGAAATCTTTTTAGGCTCAGGATTCATTTCATCCAGCGGAATATTATTTGGCAGGGCAGTGAAGGAAGAAAAATCGGCTTGAGCGGTGAAACAATCTGACATGGGTGTAGCAGTCGCATCGAACAGGTTCATCGGCGGCAACCCAAGAATTAATTCCATGGTCCGCAGAAGGCTGGTGTGGTTGTATTGAACGCTGACAGTCGCGCCGCGGCGTGTGTAAGGGCTCACGACGAAAGCCGTGGTGCGATAACCGCTCACATGATCCCAGCCTGCCTGGGGGTCATCTTCGATGACCAAAATGCACGTCTCCGGCCAGAACCGGCTATGGCTAATCGCCTCGATTATATGGCCCAGCGCGAGATCGTTATCGGCCACCTGGGCTGCCGGAGTAGGGAAGTTTGGTTTCGTGCCGCTGGTATGGTTGTTGGGCAAACACATGATAACGAGGTTGGGAAGATTCCCGCTTTTCTCAAAATCTTTTAGCTCGGCCATGAATTGCGCAGCGCGGAACTGATCTGGAATGTTCATAGCCCAACCGACTGTATTCGTGGCAAGGTATGGGCGCAGCGACTCAATGGCTGGCCGGCTGTAAATTTCAATTTCCCGAGTGTGGTTCGTAAAATCATGGTAGAAATCCAGAAATTTCGGCGGGCCGCTTTTCGAACCATCCTTCCAATGAGCCTCGGTGATGGCGAACTCCCCGTAATCACGCAAAGTCTTGCCATGCGCCAGTGCGTTATCCCAGATGAAACCTGCGGGCGAATACGCGAGGGCATCCACCCCGCTATCGTCCATGCCATCGGGATAACTCCTCGGATACCCGGCAAACGAGCGCTCCATGTAATCGGTCGAGAGAGCCGTGTCGGCCCATTGATGACCATCCGAACTCTGGATCCCCGAGCAATAGGTATTGTCGAGCAGCACAAATTCCCGGCAGATTTTATGCTGATTAGGCGTGACACGCTCGCCGAAGATGCACAAGGAGGGATCGCCATTGCCCTGCGTCATATCACCCAGCACCTGATCGTAAGTGCGATTCTCTTTAATAATGTAAACAACGTGTTTGAATACACTAGGTTCTCCGACACGCTCGGGCACAGGCCGCGCTGGCTGGCCCTGCCGCGCGGGCAGGGCTGCTTGTTGCAGGATCGGATAGCGCATGTTCAGTTGCGCCTTACGGGTCAGGACTGCTAATTCGCGCTTGGAGGGCATTTTCACCAGGCTGACAGTGCCGTGATATTGGTGAGTATTAAACTCCGGTGGTTTGTCAGAACGTTTGCGGCCAGGACCCAGGCCCTTGATATTTGCGACATAAAGCGCATTGCGTTTTGAATCATGGACAATCGCGCCGGGAAACCAGCCTACAGGAATGAGGCCGAGCATTTTGGAATGCCCGGGTTTAAACTCGAACACGGCGACGGCGTTCTGTGAGGCATTGCAAACAAATAACCGCTTGCCTCTCCGGTCGAAAGCAAGGGCATCCGGTTGAGCGCCAAATAAGTCGGCCGGATTTTGGCGGGCGCTGATCGTCTCGACGATCTGGTCCGTGCGTGTATCAAGAACGGTAAGAGAATCGCTGCCACTATTAGCGATCACCAGCCAGCGGTGGTTGGGCGAGAGCGACATGGCCGTGGCATGAAGGCCGACCACAAGGGATCTGACAGCGGTGCTCAGGTTGAAATCTATGATGCTAATGGATCCTTCGTTGGCGATATAACGAATGGGATCGACACGTACCCTGGTGCCCTGGCCTGCCGGCCCGGTAACGCTGTCCGGGTCGGGGAGCCGTCCACCCCAATTGCTTACATAAGCCTTTTCGCCGCACAGCACGACGTCGTAGGGAGCAAATCCAACATCCCAAAGACGCAGCACTGTGCCGTTGTTGGCATCGAGCTCAGCCAGGCGGTTGGACAGGTTAAGCGCAACATAAAGCCGTTTGCCGTTTGCCGAGAGAGCCAGGCCGGCAGGAATTTCCGCTGTGCGATTTTTAGTTGTGGCGCGCGGAAGCGGGAATGTGCCCCAGGCCGAAACGTTGCCGGCCTTATCCACGCTGAAAACCTTAATGTCGCCTTCGACATTTGCCATATAGACTCGCGAGCCATCAGGAGAAAACGCCAGCCCAGTGAAGCTGAGTTGTCCTTTTTCAGAAGGCTTCAGATTCTGCTCCGAAACCGAACTGGGGGGTGCCTCCTCGCTTTTTCTGGGAGGAAGCGTGACACGTTGCAAAATCTGGCCGGATGCAGGGTCAATGACCACTAATTGATGAGTCTTCCCGGCAGTTACAAGCAACCTGGCGTTGGGGCTTAACGCCAGTGCCTGAGGCCGCAAGCCAGGCAATTCGAGCTGAAGCCCGGTGGGTGTTAAGGCCTGATTCACCGGGGTATAAATTCGATTCGTGCCCAAACGACCAACAAGCTCTTTCCCAAAAAAATTTGGAGATTGTGCCTGGCCCTGATGCCCCACCGCCACCAATGTCGCTAAATAAACCGCCTGATAAATGCCAATACGAGAAGCGCTCACATCTGATTGCTAAAAATGTTGTCGGTCAGCTTGAGGACTTTCACTGTTCGGGCAAGAACAATGTTTGGGATGGGATTTCGGCGAGCGCGTATTCTAACCTGCGGGCCTTGCATTTTCCAGTTGCTTTGCGTTTGTTTTGTCTGTCATGCCGTACGGAATGAATCACTCGCACTTGACGCAGGCTCGCCCATCACTTCTAGTACGTAATGGTGCAACCCTTAGAACCGCCAGATACACATTGTCTTTCTGCGGCCCTCGGCTGGCTTGGTCTGGGCAACACTCGTGAGGCAAGGAACGAGTTGGGTTCCATCAGCCCGGACTCGCAAAATCATCCGGACGTGTTGGAAGTGCGCTGGATCATTTGCGCTGAGGAAAAGCAATGGGACGAAGCTCTGCGAATCGCCCGTGCAATCATGGCCACTGCCCCTGAACGCTGCTCTGGTTGGTTGCACCAGGCGTATGCTCTAAGACGGTTACCAGATGGTGGTGTCAAACAGGCTTGGCATGCCTTGCTTCCCGCTTTCGATAAGTTTCCAAAAGAGGCGATTATTTCCTATAACCTGTCTTGTTATGCCTGCCAGATGCAGCAATTGGAAGCCGCGCGTGTGTGGCTCAAGCGTGCGGTTTTTTTAGCTGGCAAAGAAAAAATCAAGAGAATGGCGCTGGATGATCCTGATTTAAAACCATTGTGGCCGGAGATTCGCCGGGGGGCTTGCTGATTCTAAAATTGCCGTAACGAGCACGAATATTGTGGCAAAAAAAACAGGCTCGCCCTCACCCCAGCCCTCTCCCCCAAGGAGAGGGAGACGATTTCGTCGACCTTTGAGCAAACACGGATCGGTGAGCCTTTCGAGCGCAGGCACGTGAGGCTCCCTCTCCTGGGGCTGGGGTGAGGGCGAGCCTCTTTCTCTGAATTGTTACAACTAAGGAGAGGGAGACCATTTGGCGACCAGCCATCGATGATTCTTTCGACCGCGGTCAAACGATTCTTCCTCTCCTGCTGAGGAGAAAATCTTTCAATTCTTTATCGCGCATAGCGCCCCTGAACTGGGTGGAATATGGTGGAAACGAGCCAGCCCTCACCCCCCAGGACAGGGGGGAATTGTCGGCCGTCTGTTCGCCAAGGTGCGGTTCATGGAGACCCGCCCTCCATAGGCTTGGCGAAGGGCTGGGGTGAGGGCCAGCTTTTCTCCAACTGAATTGTTACGGCTTAGTTCCCTGATCCAGATGTTGCGGTAGCGGACCGGGTTGTGGTGATCCTGTAACGCGAGTGGAGCCTTGAGAGGGTGTGCCTTGTACTTGGGCGCCCCGGCAGGCCCGGTCAAGCCCATGATTTCGACATGGTCCTGGATCAAAACTCCATTTTGCAAAACGGTAACTGTGCCGGGTTTCGTTAGGACGCCATCGTTATCAAAACGAGGCGCGTGATAAATAATGTCATAGACCTGCCACTCTCCCGGCGGGCGGCAAACGTTGACCAGCGGCGCGTGCTGTTTGTAAATGGCCCCGGCCTGGCCGTGATAATACGTTTTATTATTGTAGGAATCGAGCACCTGCACTTCGTAGCGGCCCGAAAGATAAACGCCGCTATTGCCTCGACCCTGGCCACTGCCTTTGACCTCTGCGGGCGAAGCCCACTCGATGTGCAGTTGGCAGTCACCAAAACCCTCCTTGGTTGCAATGCTCCCCGTGCCATTGACCGTCGCCACACCCTCGCTGACTTCCCACTGGGCGGCTCCTCCTTTGTCGCTTTGCCACTGGGATAAATCTTTTCCATCGAACAGAACGATCGCATCCGAGGGTGGCGGACCTGGATTGACAATCCGCGGTTCGTCCTTAGGTGGTGGAATTTCCCCTTTGTTATCGGCAGCGAGGCACGCGGCGCCCGCCGTGAAGAATGCGGTAATAGTGACCAGCAATGGAAAGCTTGTGATTTTCATAACGAGTGCATATCAAAGCCTGCAATAGTCTCGCAATCCAAAATTAAATCAGCGTTGCGGGGCCGATTCTCTGTTGTTCCAGCATGGTTGCAAAGTTGTCGCAACCCCTTCCAACTTTAGCGAAGCTTTTCGATGAGTCTTCCAACTGCCGTGGCAATGCGACCTTCGATGTCCGAACACCATTTGTTCGCGGGCAAACCATATACATCAAAAGCGCCTGCCTGGTAACCGCCCTCCTCCCAGAGACGGCGTGAAGGGATGTAGGCCATCACATCATTAGCGTAACCGGTGACCCAAAGACTAGTGTAGTGTCCACTAAGTCCTTTTAATTATTTCGTTCAAGCGCTCGCGCGCGCGGTTTATCTTGGCCAAGATTTCCTCGCCCTTTGCTTTCCAGACGTAGCGCTTGGGAGCCAAGTTGCGTTCATCAAGATAGCCGAAGATTGCCTCTTTGAGTTCCTGCACACTGCCGAAACTGCCCGGCAGCACCACGTCCTGACTCAGGTCGCGAAAAAAGCGCTCCACCAGATTGAGCCACGAGCTGCTGGTCGGGGTGAAGTGCAGATGAAAGCGTGGATGACGCTTCAACCATCGTTTGACTTGCGGCGTCTTGTGGGTGGCATAGTTGTCCAAGATCAGATGCACCGCTAAAGCGGACGGAACTTCCCGGTCAATCGTCCGGATAAACTGGATCCACTCCTGATGGCGGTGTCGCTGCGTGCTGTGGGCCAGAATTTTGCCCTCCAAGTAGTCCAAGGCGGCAAACAACGTCAGGGTGCCGTGGCGATAGTAATCATGGGTGCGCGTGGTCACATGCCCTTGGCCCAACGGCAGACCGGGTTGGCTTCGTTCCAGCGCCTGGCATTGGCTTTTCTCGTCGCAACACAATACGACGGCCTGCTGCGGAGGCGACAAATATAAGCCGACAATGTCCCAGAACTTCTGTTCGAACTGCTGGTCATTGGACAACTTGAACGTGCGCGTTTGGTGCGGCTTCAGATCGTTGCGGAACCACAACTGTTGCACCCAACTCTTGGAAACACCCGCTTGCCGCGCCATGCTCCGGCAACTCCAACGGGTCCGGCCCTTGGGCGGTTGCGTCACCTGCGTGAGCACGGCGTTGAGCGCGCTGGCAGACACGCGCGTGGGTCTGCCCGAACGGACATCGTCCCGCAAACCAGCCAGCCCGTGTCGGACGAAACGGCGGCGCCACTTGCACACCGTTTGTTCAGTCGTTCGCAATTCGTCAGCGATTTCTTCATTGGTCCGATTCAAGGCGGCCAGCAGTATGATGCGGGCGCGGAGCGCTTCGGCCTGGCTTGCGCTCGACGCCCGCGTGAGCGCTTCCAACTGCGCTCGCTGCACTTGATCCAAAATGATTTCAGGAGGGATACGCGACACCCGCATACCCTAAAATGGCCGCTTATACTTCAAAGGACTTAGTGGACACTGCACTAGACCCGAACTCTTTCTTAAACCGCAGCACATAATCGACGCACACCTCGCCACCCAGCCCGAGCCAGAGTTGATCACCCAGTCTCCAGGCCTGGACAGGATATTGGCGATAACTGTGCTGGAAGGGGTGCCCGTCCGCCAACTCTCCACGTAATCGCTTTGCCCAGCGCGCCCGATAGTCGTTTCCGCCGGCTAACCTGTCGAGTTCCGCACTCGAAGGCTGTTCTGCGAAATCCAACTCGATAAACTCGAAAGCGCTGCGGAACTTTGACGCGACAGGACGCATCGGTTTTGCGAGCACTTCTTCGACAGCTCTGGCCAGGTCCTCGCCACGCTCGCGGCACAATTGAATCGTTCCTCGAGGAAGAGCGCTTTGGTCACTGCCGCAGCCCTGAAAAAACATTGCCATGCTTCCGGGATGCTCCTTTTCGAGAGAAGACTGCGTTACCCCGGCGTAATCGGCGGACCAAAGATAATTGTCGGTCAGCGCCGAGGTATGGGCGGCATATCCAAAGACCAACCCCTTCAAGTTTCCTTCGCGCGACCGAATTGCCAGCAGCGGCACGCTGAAATCCGATGGTCCCTTTGGCGAGACGCCCTTACGAGCCATCTCAGCAAAATCGTTTTCCTTATTGGCGCGGCGATTGACGGCGAAGCTGGCCTTCCCTTCGCCGGTCCACAGTGTGGCGGGATTAGTAACCGCGAGCGCTTTATCGATCGTATCAAGAATGGTTTGTTTGAGCCAAAGTGAATACTCTGCGATAAGAGTTCTTTGCCGGTCGTCCAGCGGATAAATATCTTGGAGAGCATCTTTAAGGACTGGACCCGAATGAGTATGGGAAGCGGCGAAACGAAGTTGACTTCGTTTCAGGCCATGCTTCCGCTCGACTTCAGCGCACAGTTCATCATACAGCCACTTGGGAACGCCAACCAGATCGAGAGTAATAAGGACAAAGCGGCCGCCATCCTTTGCTTCTAAAGCAAGCGCCTTGACTTTCAAATCGTCCAGCGTGCCTTCGGCTGGTTTGGTGCGCGCGGCGAATCCGCCCATCCAAAAAAGCTTTTGTGGCGTGATTTTCGTCTCTGCAATACCGAAGTTCCATTCCGGAACGTCCGCAGAAAGCGAGATGAATGGTCTGAGCATCAGGAAAAGCCCAAGAAGAAATAATCCAGGGCAGGAATTCGCGTCCTTCACAAACTTGCGCAAACCGGAGCCAGATCCCGCGCGGAATGATCTTAGTTCCCGACCGAACTTGCAAATCATCGCAGCGTTTGACTGAATCGCCGGATGAACACTCCGATTCCAGATGATAAAAGCGATGCGATCAAAGAGATGATCTTTCGCGGCAAAAAAATCGAAGCCATAAAGCTTCATCGCCAGAGCAGCGGAGGAAGTTTAGCTGAATCCAAAAAAGCGATTGAGGAACTTGAAAAAGAACTGCGAGCCACCCATCTGGAAAACTTTGGACCGCCTGTTGAAAGTCGAGGCTGTCTTGGAATACTGCTTGCGCTCTCCGGCTTCATAGGGTTGTTGGTCCTATGGCTGGCAGTTTGATCGGATCTGCGCAAAACAAAGTAATGATTGATGGCCGGGTCTATCGGCACAGTGATGGTAAATTGACCGCCAGTCATCGTGATACCATTGGTCAATGGAGACCATGCGATGGGAGGCGAAAGATTTGTGGCACAGTAAACCGTGTAACCGGTTGCCCAGTTTGGCCAGGTCAAGGTCACTTGGCCTGGCGTTCCTTGAGTGATCGTCAGCAAAGGGGAGGCGACCGATATTATCATCGAGTTGGTTACACTGGAAAGTCCATCGGAGGCTACCAGCGTGGCGGCATAGGTGCCATTCGTCCCATAAGTGTGTTGAGGGTTTTGCGCTGTGGATGTTGCCCCATCACCAAATGACCACGAATAGGAATAGGGCGCAGGAACGACCAAAAACTCAAGCTCATCCAATTGCACTGCGACCGCCTGGGCGGGAGTGGCAACCCGATCAATTTGAAAGCGATATACATTGAAGGAGTTCGTGTTCGTGAAGTTGTAGCTCAGCTTTTGAAAATTGGCAGTGAAGACCTGGTTTGTTTGGATGTCCAGAGTCACCCATGATCCGCCGCCGTTGTTTGAACCGAGCAACCGCCAGTCCGCCGGGTTCCGGTCCGGATAAGCCGCCGCGTCATTGGCCGAAGTGATCGTATAACGTGTCACCAGGTAACGCGCAGCATTCGCATATTGATATTGTATCCAGCTTTGGCGGGTGTTCGGGTAGTTCGTCGCAAAATCCAGCCACTTTGTCCCGATGGTATTATCAAATGCGTTGGTGGCGAATTCCATAAAGCCATTAATCCCGCCATTCTCGCCCTGCGCGGTGACGGTGCCCAGATGATTATCCGTCGTGTCAGTTCCGGTTTGGCTGTTCCGGCCCCCGTTGGCCTGGCCTGTGAAAAGCACTGTCAAAGGCGCCGATCCATTAGTCGGTGTCGCTGTGGCTGTGACCGCGAGCGGCGGGCCGATATTGATTGTGATCGTGTTTGTGCCGCTATAGGGGCCGTATTTCGCCGCGAGCACAACTGTGTAGAGCCCGTTGTTTGCGTAAAGATGCTGTTGCTGGCTGGGCGCGCCGACTTGTTCGGTGCTCAGGACCGTGCCGTCTCCGAAGGACCACAGGTAGGTGTACTTTTGCGTGCCGAGTAATTGAATTTCACTCAACTGCACTGCGACAGCCGTGGAGGGATCGGCCACACGATCGATCCGCAGCCGATAAATATTGTAGGCGGCGGGATTGGCAATGGGATAGGCGCGAGTCTGGAAGCGGTCTGTAAAAACCTGGTTCGCCCTGCTGTCGAGTGTGACCCAGTTCGCGCCACCATCATTTGAGCCCAACAAGGCCCAGTTCGCTGGATCACGTTCCGGAGAGTCATTGGCTGAAGCGATGGTATAATTGGTCACCACTCGCTGCAGACCGTTCGGGTATTGATATTGGATCCAACTCGCGCGGGTGGTAGGATTGTTATTAGCAAAATCGAGCCACTTCGCGCCCGTATTGTCGAAAGCGTTGGTCGCAACTTCTGAATTGCCATTAATGCCATTGTTTTCACCCGCGGCGGTTATTATTCCCGAGTGGTCATCAGTGGTGTCGTAAGGCGTAGGAGCGGGCGTGCCGCCCGTTGCCTGACCGGTAAATTGAACCGTGACAGGTGCTCCGCTAACATTGGTTGGCGATGCCGTGAGTGTCATAGTCAAAGGAGGCAGAACAGCAACGGTGACGGCGGCCTGTCCTGTTCCGGATTGGTTGTCCGTCACTGTTAAGATAATCAGGTTGGTTCCCACGGGCAGGTTGAGGGTCGGATTTACGCCGGTTTCCAAAACAATTCCGTTCTTCGACCAGGCGTAGGAAAGGATCACGCCGTCCGGATCGGCTGATCCACTGCCATTCAACGTGACAGTGGCGGTTCCGTTTGTCGTGGGCGCTGTGACTATTTGATCCGAACCAGCTTTTGCCCAGGGCAACAGGTTTTGGCTGATGACTCCGCCGGCAGGAATGGTCTCAGCGACCGTGTTCGCAGCGAGGGTCATGGCGAAAATCCGGATATTGGGTGAGTTAGGCAGAACGAGCGTAGTGGCGTTGGAGGGCAAGTCGATTCGAAATTGATACAGGTAACAAAAATTGTATGCGTTATTATGACCTGCGCTATCGTGACGATGCGTACAGACCCAGGCCACCTCTTGATTGGTTAGAATTGAAGGTGGATCCCATTGGCCGATGAAACCTGTGAAATATGGGATCGTCAGGTTTGTGAACTGTCCGTTGATTGTAAAAGCAGCCGAAGTCGCATTTGAGGCCGCCGCAGCTAAAAAGTACAGATGGTCGTAACCGGTGGAATTCAAGGAGATGGTTTGACCTCTGCAGGACAGCGCATTAAAAGCTCCGTTATTAGTCGGCCCGAGTTGATAGTGCACTCCTCCCCTGGAGATTGCCGAAGGCATCAATTCTGCCGGATAAGTGTAACCGGCGTCAAAATTCCCGTCGGTACGGCTGGCGTCCGTGGAGATGGCGTCGAGGTTATATGGCAACGCCACGGTGGCGCTCGCGGGCAGGGACGCCGGAGTGCCAGGGGCAGCCAGGGTCAGGGCCAAAGTCTTTGGAGCGTAGGCCCCGAGAGAAAAGGTCAGTGCGCCGTTCACGGGCGTCAACGTTGCGATTGGACTTTCTGTTCCTGAGACCTGGCGCGCGGCAATAATCGGGGCTGCCATCGTCAACTGTGCGGTTTGAAATTGGCCTGAGAGTTCCTGCAATCGAACAATGATTTCGTTGCTGTTTTCTGCCTTCTTGATTGCCTTGACCATCACGTTGGGATTGTTGCACGCCAAAAAGGAGAACGTATTCGAAAAGGCAGCGCTCATGGGCGCATGCGCTAAGGTTTGAAACGCTTGCAATGGCTGGTTTAATCGCGCTGCAACCCAGGACGAGCCGCCTCCGCGCCAATCATTGGTGTGCCCCATCAGAGCGAGCAACATCCGATGTGTTCCAAAGCTGTCGGTGGCCTGATATGGAAAGGACGAACCGATTTCAGGGGTGTGAAAGATTGTCAAACGCAAGGTATTGTCGCTCGGCTTATCCCAGCCGTACTTGCAATCACTCATGATGGTGACGCCATAGGCGTTGTTGCTGCTCGTCAAGTCTGCCCACTGTTGCGCCGGCACTTCGTACAGGTTGGGCGTTGCATTTGGCCGCTGGATCGCGCCCATTCCCAAATCGAATGTCGCCATCGAGTTGGACAGCGCTAGCGGGAATTCCAATTTGAGAAGTGTCTGGCGTGTTTTCCAGTTGACCGACACGTCCCACTCGACTCGATCCCCCGCGCCTCCGGCTGCCAGCCGAATTCGCTCGGTGAACGTGGAACCAGCATTTTGGCGGGTGATCCCGACGGTGACTCGAGCAGGGCCATTCTCCAAAACTTGAATGTTTGCCGGGCCCGACAGGTACGAGGTTGGTGAGGCCGATATATTGTTGTATTGAATTTCCCAGGCGGAGAAACCAGTGCTTAAATCGTAAAGAAAATCCCAGCGAATCGGCGCGCTCAACAGTTGGCGATTGTTCACTTTGTCCAGGATGGAAAGGACATCTCCATTTGCATTCCATTGCACGAGATACCGGCTGTTTTGAAGTTGCGAAGTGGAAACCGACAGCCCCGTGTTAAGTGTTGAAGGACTCCCCGCTGGCCTCACGTCATAAACAGCCATTCCGATGGGTGGAATGTTTGCAAGGAACGTGACTGGCAATCTGTTGCCCGTTGGTGTGCCCATTTGTGACGGCACTTCGTTGCCGCCAGGATCGAACACACGCACGGCAGCAGGAATGCTGTTGCTAAAGGTGACCGTTGCTTCCACGAGATCTTCGCGCCTGATGGAGAGAGGATTAAAAACGATCAGCGGGACTCCCAGCGTTGTGGTGTTAATTGCCTTTGCCAAAACACCAACCCCATGCGTTTCCTCAGATGCAAAATCGCTCAACGACAGCAAATAATCGTTCCAGGTAAAGGTGTATGCCTCAGGAATGCTGACGCCCGTGAGGTCATCGTACATGTCGTGCCAAAGGAAACGCTGCCAGGCGTTGTAGAGCCGTTCCTGTGGATAACTGCCGCCAGCTGTAAGCCAATCGGCCATGATGCTGGCCTCTTCGGCCGCGCCTGCCTGCTGCTCGCATTGCCGATTGTATTTTTTGAGCTCGCCGTGAGCCGTATAACCGCCGGTGCCCAAAGTCTGCGCTACCAATTCACCCTGGTAAGGGCGCAACTGGCCCGCTTGAGCCGGGGTCAAATCGCGATACATCTGATCGGATGGAGCACTGATGACATTGATGAGGCCATTAGTAGTGCGGACGCTGACACATACGTTCGAGACGGTCGAATCGCTAGGTCCGCCGCCCTGGTCTCCGGCGTTGCCAAAATACATGTAATCAAGATAAAGCCCGCTTTCCGCGAAGGTATTGTTGACTCGGTTATAGCGATAATTGTCATTGGCCAGGTTGCCGGTGACGGGTTGCGAATATGCGCCGGGATCGACCACTGTAATGATGCTTTGCCCGTCCGGGCCCAGCCACCGGCCAATATTCTGAAATGGCAGACTGATGCCCGTGCCGGGACCGGCCCTGGTTGATGAAAACCCTTTGATCCCGCAATGTGCGGCAATCGTTGGCAGCGCGTAACCGAATCCAAACGCATCCGGCAGCAAAACATCCACGGGCGTGCGGCCAAACGTTTGGCTCCAGTAATTGTTCGCATAAAGCATGTGACGAATCAGTGCCTCAGGAGAAGGAATGTTCACATCGCTGGGCGTAATCATCGAGCCAGCCACGTGCCAACGGCCCTGCTGGATGTAGTTTGATAGAGTGAGAAAATCGGCGGGGTAATACTCTTTGATTAGTTGGTAACGCAACGCGCCTTCGAAGCTGAACGTGTAATTCGTATAATTCGGGTTGGCAAAGTGCGCGAAGTTCTGGTGCAACGAATCAGGAATAAACGTGTTGATCGTCTCTTGAATGGTCCAGTTCCATTGATCATCCAAATGGCCGTAACCCACGGCGTAAAGAATTCTATCGTGAGCGGGGTCGAGGGCGATGGCGCCACGATGGGACAAAAGCCAAAAAGCGCATAACACCAAAGCTCGCCGCCAGGACAGACCAGGTTTGTTCACAGGTAAATCACCTGTAGTATGGTTTATTTCATCCCTGTTTCATAGTTTTAATGAGGTTTGATACTTTGACCGTCCAGCGCGCCTTTGAATACCTGGCAAGTTGCCATAGTGGCTTTGTTTTCCCTGTTAGGCTCGGCATTTCCCCTTTACTTTTCAGCCCGAAAAGTGGATAACATGGGCCATGGGTACCGTGAAAGCTCTTTTGCACGGCATCCCCCACTCTCCTTTTTGGAAACGATTTCAGCGCGTGGTTATTGCAACTCTGCTGCTGCGTGTGTTGCCCATGACACTTTCCGCACAACCCGCGGGGGCGTTGTTCACTCCCCGGCCGTCTTTCGACGCCACCAATCATCTCGTGAGTGTTAGTCTGTTCCAATGGTTTACCTCGAATGGCGGCCAGCTTAGCGGGCCATGGCAGCCACTTGAAGGGCGGTCGAACTGGACTGGATCCACGAATTTCTGGCGCAGCCAGCTCAAGCAGATCATGGCGGCAAACATCGACGTCCTTTACGTTGATCTCATTCCCTCCTCGGAGGAGCAACGCACCAATCTGTTCCAAACACTCAATCAACTTCGCAGCGAAGGCTGGAACGTGCCGAAGGTTGCGCCGTTCCTGGACCCAATGATCACGTGGGATCAGCAGCCGCTGGTAAATGTTGGCACCGCCTCGGGCAAGGATATATTTGTGGGCCAATACATCCGCTTTTTTAACCAATATTATAGTGTCAACCAGGACAGAAACGCCGACGATTATCTGGCGCGCATAAACGGCAGGGTGGTGCTCGATACCTGGCACGTTAAATTCAACCTCACGAACTTAAACTCGCTTACCCGGGCGGATGTCGAAAGCCGGCTCCAGGCTGCCTTTGCTCAAAACCATCCGGTGTTCACCAATGGTATCCGCATGGTGACAACGGCATTGAACGATCCGACGCTCAGTTTCGCTGATGAAAAAGTGCCGCAGTTTGAAATCAATTCCTACTACTACCCATTCCAATGGGGACAGGTTTTCTCCGCCCAACTCAAAGGCGGATATTGGGATCAAAACATTCGCAATCCGGGGGATTTTCTACCGCGCAACGGCGGGCGACCTTTTACCAATGCGTGGAACCAGGCAGTTCAGGCGCGGGCTACATTAAAGCGTGTTTATCTTGAGAGCTGGAATGAATTCGATGAAGGGACCGGTATGTTTGCGGCAAATCCCGGTCCACCGTATATCCTGCCAGGCAGTGGAAATACCAATACCGACGTTTGGTCTGTCACGAATGACCCTTATGAATACATCAAAACCACGGCGCGCGGGGCGGCGGCCTTCAATGATTGGCCAAATCATGATGCCGCGGTTGTTTGGCATAATATTCCAACAAACATGCAACCGGGGGAAACACGCAGCGCGACCGTCATCCTGCGTAACGAAGGTGACGCGCTCTGGAACGAAGCAACGCAGGTCCGGTTTAGTCAGAAGGATACCGACGCGGTCAATTTCGGACATGGCCGTTACTACATTGACGATTCGCAGGATGACATCCCGACTTTCGGCGGGATTTTTCGTGGCCGGCCCAAAACGTTCCAGCTTACGATCACGGCGCCGATACAACCCGGTATTTATCCGACCCACTGGAGCATGCTCCAGGAAAACGTCGAGTGGTTCGGCCAACAGATTTCGCAAAATATAGTAGTCGGCCTGGTCGCGACCGCGACTGCGACCACAAACCCCTCCGCACCGCTGACCGTGCAATTCGGCGGTCAGGCAAAGGGTGGCTCGGGCGCCGCAGCTTCCGGAGATACGACCGACGATCATTTGGGAACCGTCACTGCGGCTGGCCAGAACAACGGGATTAATGGCAATTGGGAGGTGGCTACGAATGCCTTTGACAATAGCACCGGGACGAAGTGGCTTGACTTTGCCAACAATTATCCCAATACCCGGCAAAGCTGGATTCAATATCAATACGCGAACGGCCAGCGCTTTCCAGTAAGCGATTACACAATCACTTCGGCTAACGACTCTGCCACCTTTCCTGAGCGCAATCCGGCTGATTGGCGCTTCCTCGGCTCGAACGACGCGGGCACATCATGGGTGACATTGGACATTCGCACCAACCAGGTTTTCACAGCTAACTTTCAAAAGCAGGCCTATCATTTCACCAATACAACGTATTATAGCGTGTATCGGTTTCAGATCGACCGCGTTGCTAATCCAGCCCAGGCCGTGGCCGTGCAACTTGACGAGCTTGAGTTCTTACGGCCTGCTGGGTCGTATTCGTACTTCTGGTCATTTGGTGATGGAACCAATTCTGCGAGTCAGAATCCTCAACACACTTATCCCGCAGGTGGTGTCTACACCGCCACGCTGGTGGTTTCTGATGGCATCTCGAGTGCGACGAATACCATCACAGTCAATCTCCCAACCCCGACTCTAATGATTTTACAGCCAGGGCCCGGTCAACTGGCCGCAATGTGGCCGGCGTGGGCCGCAGCCTACACCTTGTACAAAACCACGAATCTTGTGCCCCCTATTATTTGGTCACCAGCAGACGCCATCCTCGTTACGAATGACGACTCGATCACGGCGTCCTTGCCAGCTACGAACAGCCCCAGTTTCTTTCGGCTTTCGGCTCAAACGGAATGATGGGAGAAAGGCCAATTTGTCGTTGGAAAAAGCACTTGGCATTTCTTTTATCTTTTTTTTCGAAACGCGTTGACACTGAGTATATGGTCGCGTAATTTCATTTCCAGTCGTAGGGCCGCAGCAAGTTGAAAACTCGAAGCCCCTGAGCCTTTTTGAAGGAAAAGGCGGGGGTAATGGGTTTTTTTCGTTTTGCTGGTATCAGGATGACTAGGGTTCGAGTATTTGGCCATGCCCATGTAGCTCAGTTGGCAGAGCGCGTCCTTGGTAAGGACGAGGTCATCAGTTCAACCCTGATCATGGGCTCCATTTGCGGAAACCGTGAAAACTGAAACGGGTGAAGCGTGAGAGCATTGAGACGTGAATTGAAATGAAACGATAGTAAAACAGACACAACCAAAACCAGGAAATAGCCATGGCAAAAGAACAATTTCAACGAACGAAACCGCACGTCAACGTAGGGACAATCGGACACATCGACCACGGCAAGTCCACGTTAACGGCTGCAATCGTGCAAACACAATCGCGAAAAGGTTTGGCCACCCCAATCTCGTATGCGGATATCACCAAAGGTGGCACTGTCCGGGATGAAACCAAGACCGTGACTATTGCTGTTTCACACGTCGAATATCAAAGCGACAAACGGCATTACGCGCATATCGATTGCCCGGGACACGCTGACTTTGTGAAAAACATGATTACCGGCGCTGCGCAGATGGACGGAGCGATTCTGGTAGTGGATGCCTCAGAAGGCCCCATGCCGCAAACGCGCGAGCACATCCTGCTGGCCCGCCAGGTCGGTGTTCCGGCAGTGGTCGTATTTCTAAATAAAGTGGACCTCGTCGACGATCCGGAATTGTTGGACCTCGTCGAGATGGAAGTGCGCGATTTGTTAAACAAGTATCAGTTCCCGGGCGACAAGACGCCGGTGATTCGCGGCAGCGCGAAAAAAGCGTTGGTGGGCGATCCTGAAGGTGAAAAGGGCATCCAGCAATTGCTCGAAGCCATTGATGAGTTCATTCCTCTTCCGCCTCGTGAAGTGGACAAGCCTTTCCTGATGTGCATTGAGGATGTATTCAATATTGAAGGACGTGGAACCGTGGTGACCGGCAGGGTCGAGCGCGGAGAGCTCAAACGCATGGACGATGTGGAGATTGTAGGGCTTAAAGACACCCGCAAAACGGTCGCCACCGATATTGAAATGTTCCGTAAGCTGCTGGATTCGGCCAAGGCGGGAGACAACGTTGGAGTGTTGCTTCGCGGCACCAGGAAGGAAGAGGTGGAACGTGGAATGGTGCTGGCCAAACCAGGCAGCATTACACCTCACACTAATTTCAAGGCTGAAGTTTATGTTTTGTCAAAGGAAGAAGGCGGCCGGCATACACCGTTTTTTACAAATTATCGGCCGCAGTTTTATTTCCGCACGACAGATGTAACGGGAACGGTGGCCTTGCCTCAAGGCGTCGAGATGGTAATGCCCGGGGACAATGTATCGGTGCAAATCAACGTAATTGCCCCCGTGGCTATGGAGCGTGGCCAACGATTCGCGATCCGCGAAGGTGGCAGAACCATTGGCGCAGGCCGTGTGACCGAGGTGCTGGCGTGACGACCCCTTAAAGGGCGGTAGCTCAATTGGTAGAGTAGCGGTCTCCAAAACCGTCGGTTGGGGGTTCGAGTCCCTCCCGCCCTGCCAGGTTGAAATAATGATGGGTGCAAGCGAACGACGGGACGATTGGCCGCATGCCAACTGGAGAGGTGGCAGAGTGGTCTATTGCGGCGGTCTTGAAAACCGCTTCGGCTTAACCGCCGACGGGGGTTCGAATCCCTCCCTCTCCGCCACCTGTGGCGTTGAAAGAAAGAGTAAGCAGTACGTTTTTTAAGTAAAAATTGTGAGTGATCTGGCAAAAATCGGAATTTGGGTGGCAGTGATCGGAATCGCTTTTGGGATTCTGTGGCGTCAGGGCTACCTGATGCGGCTTACGGCCTATGTGCAGCAAACCCGTGAGGAATTGCGGAAGTGCACCTGGCCGACCTGGAACGAACTGAAAGGCTCGACCGTTGTTGTTTTCGTTTCGATCTTTTTACTGGGTACGTTCACTGTCGTCGTGGATTTTGTTTTTGCCATGTTGGTCCGATGGATCACCTAAAAGCTTTTGATTAAAATTTGAGCCATGCGAAGCCAGTGGTTTGTCATTCATACCCTCTCGGGCCAGGAACAGAAGGTCAAAGAGAGCATCGAGAAGCGGATTAAGCCCGAAGAAATGGGCGATTATATCAGAGAAGTTTTGGTGCCGATGGAAAAAGTGGTTGAGGTCCGCAACCAGAAAAAGACCGTATCGACCAGGAAACTTTGGCCCGGATATGTATTTATCGATATGGTCTTGTTGGATGAAGACAACCGGATCATTGAGAAACCCTGGTATTTTATCAAAGAGACGCAGGGCGTAATCGGTTTTGTAGGCGGCGAACCGCCCACCCCGACTCCGGCTGATGAAGTTGAATCGATTAAGACCCAGATCTCGGCTTCGGAAGAGCACGAGAAACCGAAAGTCAGTTTTGATATTGGTGAAACAGTCAAAATTAACAACGGACCATTTTTGAACTTCAGCGGTGTGATTGAAGAAGTGGAACCTGACCGTGGTAAATTGAAAGTTACCGTAAATATATTTGGGCGAAATACACCCGTCGAGTTGGAATACTGGCAGGTGGAAAAAGGCTGAGAGCCTTATTAGTGATGATTTAACAAGTCAAAAGAAATGGCTAAGAAGATAACAGGACAGATTAAATTGCAGATTCCGGCCGGACAAGCCAACCCAGCGCCCCCGGTGGGGCCAGCGCTCGGTCAGCATGGCGTGAATATCATGGCCTTTTGCAAGGAATTCAACGCAACGACTAAAGATCAGCCGGGGATGGTCATTCCAGTGGTGATTACGGTCTATCAGGACAAATCATTCACTTTCATTACCAAATCGCCTCCCGCGTCGGTTTTGCTGAAGAAAGCGGCGGGAATCAGCGTGGGCTCGAAAGAACCGAACAAGGACAAAGTGGGCAAAGTGACTCGAAAGCAAGTCCTGGAAATCGTGAAACTGAAGGCAAAAGACTTGAATACGACCAATGAGGAAGCGGCTTTCCGGGTCGTTGCCGGAACAGCCCGGAGCATGGGTATCGAAGTCGTGGGTTAAGATAAAGATAAAGAAACACATTGTGAACCAACAGCGGGAGAGACATTTAGGTCTCGGTTGAACCGCAACGAAGAAGAAGATGGCAAGCAAACGTTACAAGAAAGCACTCGAAGTTGTGGATAAAAAGAAGGTTTATCTTCTGAAATCCGCCGTGGAAGTCTTAAGTAAATTTCCAAAGGCAAAATTTAACGAAACGATTGACCTGGCATTTCGGCTGGGAGTGGATCCGAAGCAATCAGACCAGATGGTGCGTGGGACGGTGCCCCTGCCTCATGGCAGCGGAAAAACCGTTCGCGTATTGGTTTTTGCGAAGAGCGGCCCCTCGGCAGATGCGGCCAGGGCTGCTGGCGCTGAATTTGTTGGTTTTGAGGACATGATCAAGAAGTGCCAGGAGGGTTGGTCGGATTTCGACGTTGCGGTTGCGACACCTGAAGCAATGGGTGAAGTGCGAAAACTTGGCAAAGTGCTTGGACCGCGTGGTTTGATGCCTAATCCGAAAACCGGCACGGTGACTGATGATACTGGCCGGGCTGTGAAAGAAGTCAAAGCTGGCCGCGTCGAGTTCAAGATCGACAAAGCTGGAAATATTCATGTGCCAGTGGGAAAAGCCTCGTTCAATCAGACCCAGCTCGAGGAAAATGCGCGTTCGGTGATCGATGCCGTTGTCAAAGCCCGGCCACACAGTGTGAAAGGGATTTATATTCAGAGCTGCACACTATCAGCGACAATGAGTCCCCCCGTGCGAGTGGACATGAAGGAATTCGCAATCTAATTGCGATCGTAACGATGCAACGAATAAATTTTAACTGAGAACATCATGCGTCCCGAGAAGCAAAATTTGACCAAAGAATACCTTGTCCGCCTGAATGGTTCGCCATTTTTTATCGTGGTGAATTACAAAGGCTTGAAGGTTGCCCATCTGACTCAACTGCGCAGTCGCCTGACCAAAGCGGGTGCGGAGATTCACATTGTCAAAAACTCGATTTTCCGCATCGCAGCCAAGGAAGCCGGGGTTGGCGAACTAAATGGCGGCCTTACCGGACAACTGGCAGTTGTAACCGGACAGCGAGATATTTCGGCTGCCGCCAAGGTCGTTAAGACGTTCGGCAGTGAATTGGACCGGCTGAAGATTCAATTTGGGTTTCTTAACAATCAGCGGCTGGAGCAACCAGAGATCATGACGCTGGCAGATTTGCCGTCGCTGGAAGTGCTGCGAGGCAAACTGCTGGGATTGTTTAGCGCACCAGGGACCAAATTGGTGAGGTTGCTGAACACGCCTGCGAGCCAGTTGGCGCGTGTTCTTGCTGCAAGAAAAGAGAAATTGGGCGAAGCACCACCTCCGGAAGCGGCAGCTCCGGCCTAAAAAGATTGGAATTTCACGCGCGTTATAGTCAACGCGAGTGGCGACAAAACAACAACAACACACGTAAATCGTCGGTTTGCAGGCAGCGGACTTAAACTGGCCATGGCCATGGCTTACGACGAGACGCAAAGAAAGAACAAATGGCACTAGACAAAACACGGATAGTAGATGACTTGAGTAATGCCACGGTGATTGAAATCGCCGATCTGGTAAAAGAATTGGAATCCAAATGGGGAGTAACTGCGGCGGCGCCCGTAGCGGTAGCTGCGGCAGGCGGCGGTGCAGCAGCAGCCCCGGCAGCGGAAGCCAAGACCACATTTGACGTGATTCTTGTGTCGGTACCCGCCGACAAGAAGATTGCGGTGATTAAAGCAGTGCGGGAAGTCAAAGCCGGTCTCGGGCTGGCTGAAGCCAAAGCCCTGGTCGAGGGCGCTCCCCGGCCAGTGTTGGAAGGCGCTGCAAAGGCCGACACTGATGCCGCCAAAAAGAAGCTTGAAGAAGCCGGCGGTAAAGTTGAAGTAAAATAAGCGGCGATTAGTTTCGGGAAAGTGTGAAACATGCTCTCCGCGAAATAAGTCGCCGCAAAAACCAAAAGTTTAGCTTAATATAGACAGCCAGAACATCATCAATACCGCCCTTGGGCGGATTGAGTTTCGGCAAGTTCGCTTTTGAACGAAGCGTTCTTGCCTTCTGTCGTTTACCAGTAAATAAGGGCTGGCCCCCTGGCCAGCCCATTGAAAAAAGGTCCAAATGCCATTAAGAGCCACTGAACGAATTAACTTCGGTAAAATCAAAGAAATCATCGTCCCGCCCAACCTCATCGAGTTGCAGACTAATTCGTACCGGGAATTCTTGCAGGCGGACCAGCCACCATCGAAGCGAAAAAACCTGGGGTTGCAAGCCGTATTTACCGAGGTCTTTCCCATTGAAAGTTATGATGGCAAGTGCGTGCTGGATTTTCATTCCTATGAAATCGGCGAACCGAAGGTGGATTGGCTGGAATGCCTCCGCGAAGGCCTGACTTATGGCGCTCCGCTCTATGTGACTTTTCTGCTCAAGGAAGAAAAAGGAACTAAAGAGGAGAAAGTTTTCATGGGCGAGCTGCCTTTGATGACGCCCCAGGGGACGTTTGTCATCAATGGCGCAGAACGCGTTATCGTGAGCCAATTGCACCGTTCGCCGGGCCTGGCATTCGAGGCTACTCAGCATCCAAATGGCAAAACACTTCATTCGTTCCGCATTATTCCGGACCGGGGTTCATGGTACGAAGCGCAGTTTGACACCAGCGATTTGCTGTATGTTTATCTGGATCGAAAAAAGCGCCGCCGGAAATTCCTGACCACAACCTTTTTTCGCGCCCTGGCATTTCTGGATGGTGATATCAAAGGGAAAGAAAGCGCGGACAAAAACCGCGGAACAGACGAAGAGATTCTGAAGCTGTTTTATGACATCGAAGAGATGGGTGTCAAAGATGCTGAGAAGCTCGATGATCTGGCCAATAAGGTGCTGATAGAAGACGCGGTTGATGATGAAAAGGGATTGGTCGTTGCTCGTGCCTTCGAGCCATTATCCAAGGCGGTCGTAAAGCAGATTGCCGAGCTTGGCGTCAGTAAAATAAAGATCGTCGATACCACCGCTGACGAAGGGATCATCATCAAGTGCATGAAGAAAGATCCCGCCAAAAATGAAGAAGAGGCGTTGAAAGATATTTACCGCCGCTTGCGCCCGGGAGATCCACCGACGGCCGCAAACGCCCGCGCTTTAATCAAACGGCTTTTCTTCGATGCGAAGCGTTACGATCTTGGACGGGTTGGCCGTTACAAGATTAACCAAAAGCTTGGGATCAAAGGTGGCGATTCGCGCATCCTGACGAAAGCTGATTTGGTTGCAGCGACGAAGTATTTGCTTCGCCTGAAAAAAGGCGAGGGGAGCCTGGATGATATTGATCACCTGGGAAGCCGCCGCGTACGTACGGTGGGCGAGTTGCTGGCAAATCAATGCCGTGTCGGCCTGGCGCGCACCGAACGCCTGGTAAAAGAACGCATGACACTGTTCGACCAGGGAGTCGAATCGATGTCGCCCCAAAAACTGATCAACCCGAAAGCACTTTCGGCGGTCATCCGCGATTTCTTTGGGCGGAGCCAGCTATCGCAATTCATGGATCAGATCAACCCGTTGGCGGAATTGACGCACAAGCGTCGGTTGTCTGCGCTCGGGCCAGGCGGACTCTCACGCGACCGCGCTGGTTTCGAGGTGCGCGATGTCCATCCTTCCCACTACGGCCGGATTTGTCCGGTGGAAACTCCGGAAGGCCCGAACATCGGTTTGATCGCCTCGCTGGCCACATTTGCAAGGATCAATGACTTTGGTTTTCTGGAAACCCCTTATCGCAAAGTCGAGGCGGGAAAGGTTTCCAGCCATATTGATTACCTGACGGCTGACCGTGAGGAAGCCTTCGTTATCGCCCAGGCCAATTCGCCGATTACCGACAAGAGCCAATTCGGAACCGATCGCGTGGTTTGCCGTGGGAAAGGTGATTTTATCGATGTGGAACCCGCTCGAGTGGACTACATGGACGTGTCGCCCAAGCAACTTGTGTCGGTCGCAGCCAGCCTGATTCCATTTCTTGAACATGACGATGCCAACCGGGCATTAATGGGTTCCAACATGCAGCGTCAAGCCGTGCCGTTGCTCTGCACCGAGGCGCCACTGGTTGCCACCGGTCTGGAGGAACGGGTCGCGCGGGATTCCCGCGCGGTGATCGTGGCCGAGGAATCTGGAAAGGTCGCGTCCGTGACTGGGAACCAGATTATTTTGACAGAAGATGGGAAACTGCCGGACACGAAAAAGAAGATTCGGCACGACCCGGAAAAGGGTATCTGGGTTTACCAGGTCCGAAAGTTTATGCGCTCGAATGCGGCCACTTGCATCAACCAGAAAATCCTGGTGCGAAAAGGCGAGTCGGTAAAAAAGGGCCAGGTCATTGCGGATGGTCCTTGCACGATGGGTGGCGAACTGGCTTTAGGTCGAAATGTGCTGGTAGCCTTCATGCCCTGGAACGGTTACAACTTTGAAGATGCCATTCTGATCAGCGAACGGATTGTCAAAGAGGACGTTTTTACCTCGATTCACATTGATGAATTCGAAGTCGGCGCCCGCGATACCAAGTTGGGTCCGGAAGAAATCACCCGCGACATCCCGAACCTCGGTGATGAAGCTCTTAAGAACCTTGGCTCTGACGGTGTCATACGCGTCGGCGCCGAGGTGAAACCAGGAGACATCCTGGTCGGAAAAATCACTCCCAAGAGCGAAACCGAACTCGCTCCAGAAGAAAGATTGCTCCGAGCGATCTTCGGAGAAAAGGCCGCGGATGTGAAGGATACTTCGCTCAAAGTGCCATCCGGCACCTACGGAATCGTAATGGATGTGAAGGTCTCGGCCAAGAAAGAGAACGAGCGGGATGCCCGCGCCAATTCCACTGAGGAACGCCGGCATGCGCGTGAAGTGGAGGAGGAATATAAGAAAAAGACGGATGAATTGCGCGAACAGCTCACCGAAGCACTGAGTAACATTTTGCTCGGAGAAAAGATCCCGCTCGATGTCGTCAACAGCGAAACTGGTGAAATCATCATTCCGGCCAATCGCAAGATTACAAAGACTTTATTGCGGAAACTGGCGCAGGTTTATGATCGGATTGAAATCGATCCTTCACCCATTCGGAACAAAATTAACGAAATCATCGGCAGTTTCAAAAAGAAATTCGATGATCTCCAGATGCAGTATGATGAAGAAATCGAGCGCGCTGAGTCTGGTGAAGGGGTGGACAGCGGGGTAGTTAAGTCGGTCAAAGTCTATATCGCTTCCAAACGGAAATTATCTGTCGGAGACAAGATGGCCGGGCGGCATGGCAATAAGGGAGTGGTTGCAAAGATCGTTGCGGAAGAAGACATGCCCTTTTTGGCCGACGGCACGCCGGTCGATATTGTGTTGAATCCCCTTGGGGTGCCGTCACGCATGAATGTAGGCCAGGTGCTCGAGACCCATTTGGGTTGGGCCGCGCGGTTGCTGGGCTTGCGTTTTGCCACACCGGTCTTCGATGGGATTAAAGAAAAAGAAATCCGGGGTTACCTGAAGCAAGCTGGCCTTCCGGAAAATGCAAAGATCCGGCTCTTTGATGGCCGGACCGGTGAATGTTTCGATCAAGAGATCGTCGTAGGCTACATTTATATGATGAAGCTGGGCCATCTGGTCGCGGACAAGATCCATGCCCGGGCTGTCGGCCCCTACTCGCTGGTAACACAGCAACCGTTGGGAGGCAAGGCCCAGTACGGAGGCCAGCGTTTCGGTGAAATGGAAGTGTGGGCCATGGAGGCGTATGGGGCGGCTTACACTCTCCAGGAACTGCTCACAGTCAAATCCGACGATGTCCAGGGCCGCACGCGCATTTACGAGAGCATTGTCAAGGGCGACAACAGTCTGGAGGCCGGCATACCGGAATCCTTTAATGTGCTGGTTAAGGAAATGCAGTCACTCGGCCTCGACGTCAAGGTGGGTTACTCAAACCCATCGGACCAGCCCGTGGAACCGTTAACGGCTCTGACCTCGGTATAAAAGTCTCAATTATTATCAGTTATTTTTTTTATGATTAGCACCAAAGAAAACGCCCGCGAACTGCTTGGTTTGGACAAAGTCAACCAGGTTGAATACGTGGCGATCTCGGTTTCTTCGCCTGAAGCAATCCGGTCCTGGTCCAAAGGGGAAGTGAAAAACCCTGAAACGATCAATTACCGCACATTCAAGCCGGAAAAAGGCGGGTTGTTTTGCGAACGCATTTTCGGGCCGGTGAAGGATTGGGAGTGTTCCTGCGGGAAGTATAAGCGGATTAAGCATCGGGGAGTCGTTTGCGATCGTTGCGGTGTTGAGGTCACCCTCGCGCGAGTCCGACGTGAGCGCATGGGTCACATTGAGCTGGCGGTGCCAGTATGTCATATCTGGTTTTTCAAATGCATGCCTTCCCGGATTGGCCTTGTGCTCGACATGACGGCCCGGAATCTGGAGCGCGTGATTTATTACGAAGATTACATGGTAATCGATGCCGGTTCGACCCCGCTCAAGCAAAATCAATTGCTCAGCGAGCACGAATATCGCGAGGCGCGCGAGACTTACGGCCCGGATGCGTTCCTGGCCAAGATGGGAGCCGAAGCGGTGCGCGAAGCCCTGGCCAAGGTTGATCTCGGCAAACAGATTGATGCGCTGCAGATTGGAATGACCGAAACCAAGAGCAAACAGATTCGCAAGAAAATTGCCAAGCGGATCAAATTGTTGCAGGGGTTGCAATCCTCCAAGAGTCGTCCTGAGTGGATGATTTTGACGGTCCTACCAGTGATCCCGCCTGACCTGCGGCCTTTGGTGCCATTGGAAGGCGGCCGGTTTGCGACTTCTGATCTCAATGATCTTTATCGCCGTGTGATCAACCGCAATAACCGGTTGAAAAACCTGCTTCAGCTGAAAACGCCTGAAGTAATTATTCGCAATGAGAAGCGCATGTTGCAGGAAGCCGTCGATGCGCTCTTCGATAACGGACGCCATGGTCGCGCCGTGACTGGCGCAGGAAATCGTTCCTTGAAATCGCTGAGCGACATGCTCAAAGGCAAGAGCGGACGTTTTCGCCAGAATCTGCTCGGTAAACGCGTCGATTATTCCGGCCGCTCAGTCATTGTCATCGGACCTGAACTCAAGCTGCATCAATGCGGGCTGCCGAAGAAAATGGCCCTTGTTTTGTTTGAGCCGTTTATCATTCGCCGTCTGAAGGAAATGGGCTATGTGCATACCGTGCGCTCGGCCAAAAAGATGATCGAGCGACAGACGACCGAAGTATGGGACATTTTGGAAGAAGTGACCCGCGGCCATCCAGTGTTGCTCAACCGCGCGCCTACACTCCACCGTCTTTCGGTGCAGGCTTTCGAGCCGCAACTTATCGAGGGAGAAGCCATCCGCATTCATCCGTTGGTTTGCACCGCATACAATGCAGACTTTGACGGAGACCAAATGGCGGTGCACGTGCCGCTTTCGGTCGAAGCACAATTGGAAGCGCGATTGCTGATGATGGCGCCCAACAACATCTTCAGTCCTTCAAGCGGCCGGCCGATCATTACGCCGACGCAGGACATCACCCTCGGCTGTTTCTATCTCACCGCCGATCCGCGAGGCGGCCCGCCGGTAAGCCCGAATCAGATGAAGTTGTTTGGTTCAAAAACTGAGGTTATCTTCGCCTCCAGCGATGGCGCAGTGACGACTCACGAACGCATCCGCCTGGCTAATCCGGATTTTGGCAAAAAAACGGAGTACGGCGATGGCACCAGGAAGATCATTGAGACGACTGTTGGGCGTGTGTTCTTCAGTGAGATTTGGCCTGACGAGATGGGATTTTTCAACCGAAACGCCGGCAAAAAGGAATTGGGCGACCTGATCTGGAAATGTTACAAAATTTGCGGCCACGAAAAGACAGTGACCATGCTCGATAAGTTGAAGGAACTCGGTTTTCGTGAAGCGACCAAAGCGGGAGTATCCATTGGAATTGATGACATGATCATTCCAAAGGAGAAGGATCAGGAAATCGACGCCGCTCAGAAGCAGATCAAAGAAGTCGAGAAGCAGTACCGCAAAGGAGTCATCACTCCTGGTGAACGCTACAACAAGATCATCGATATCTGGACCCATTGCACTGACCAGATTGCGAACGTCATGTTGCGGACGCTGGATAACAACCAGGGCAAGAAGGAGTATAATCCTGTTTCGCTCATGGTGGACTCTGGAGCTCGGGGTAATCGACAGCAAGTGCGTCAATTGGCCGGCGTGCGCGGGCTGATGGCAAAACCATCGGGAGACATCATTGAAAAGCCAATTCTGTCCAACTTTCGCGAAGGCCTGACTGTTTTGGAATATTTCATCTCGACCCACGGTGCCCGCAAAGGTCTGGCTGATACGGCTCTTAAAACCGCTGATTCGGGTTACATGACCCGCAAGCTGGTGGATGTGGCCCAGGACGTAATCATTCGTGAAGAGGATTGCGGAACAACCAATGGCATTTGGGTCCAGGCCATCTATGAGGGCGAAGATGAGGTGGTTAAGCTGAGCGAACGTTTGGTGGGCCGCCATTCCTGCGACGATATTCGGAATCCGCAAAATCCAAAGGAAACTTTGGTCCATGCGAATGAAGAGATTGATGAGGTCAGAGGACGGGCGATTGATCTCTCGGGCATTGAAAAAATCAAGATTCGCTCCGTGCTCACTTGTGAGAGCAAACATGGAGTGTGCATCAATTGCTACGGACGAAATCTGGCCACGGGCGCTCGGGTCAAGCTGGGCGAGGCTACTGGCATTATCGCCGCACAATCCATCGGTGAGCCGGGAACCCAGCTCACGATGCGGACGTTCCATATCGGTGGCACGGCCTCACAGGTTTTCAAGCAACCCCAAATCAAAGCCAAATTCGATGGCATGATTCGCTACAACGAATTGCGCATTGTGCAACTCGAAGACGGAAATAATATCGTTCTCAATAAAAACGGCACGGTGTCGATTTTGGCCGAGGATGGCCGCGAATTGGAAAACCATACTGTGGTCATCGGCGCTGTGATTTCGGTGCTGGACGGCGGCAAAGTCAAAAAAGGGGAGACCTTTGTGCAATGGGATCCCTACAATGTGCCGATTCTTTCGGAGAAGGCCGGCCGGGTGAAGTTTCATGACATCATCGAAGGTGTCACCATGAAGCAGGAGATGGATGAAACGACTGGCCAGGAAGCCATGGTGATCATCGAACACAAGGAGGATTTGCATCCGCAGATCATGATCCTCGATGAACACGGCGAAGCTGCCGCCAACTATCCAATCCCCTCCGGAGCACATATCGTGCTGGCGGAAGATGATAAGATCGTGGCCGGAACCTTGATGGCAAAGACGCCACGCAAGACCTCCAAGACCAAAGATATTACGGGCGGGTTACCGCGCGTAGCTGAGCTGTTCGAAGCCCGGCGGCCGAAAGACGCTGCGGAGATTTCAAAGATCGACGGTATCGTCGATTTTGGCCCGAGCGTGCGTGGAAAGCGCTGCATTGTCATCAAGGATCAACAAACAGCAGTCGAAGAGGAACATCTCATTCCAATCGGCAAGCACGTGATTGTATTCAAAGGTGACTATGTCAAAAAAGGCCAGCAACTGACCGAAGGTCCTATTGATCCGCATGAAATTCTCGAGATTTGCGGGCCCCAGGAACTTCAGGAACATTTGGTGAACGAAGTGCAGGAGGTTTATCGCCTGCAGGGCGTGACGATTAACGACAAACATATCGAAATCATCGTCCGGCAGATGCTCCGCAAGGTTCGGATTACCGAACCAGGCGACACCACCTTCCTTTGGGGTGAGCAGGTCGATAAGCTTGAGTTCGAGGAAGAAAATCATCGAGTGGAGAAGATGGGTGGCAAGCCGGCGGAAGCACAACCTGTCTTGCTTGGCATTACCAAGGCCTCGCTCGAAACAGAGAGTTTTCTCAGCGCGGCATCGTTCCAGGATACGACGCGCGTATTGACCGAAGCAGCGACGCGCGCCCGTGTGGATTATTTGCGTGGGTTCAAGGAAAACGTGATCATGGGGCACATTATTCCTGCTGGCACAGGATTTGATCATCACCGCAAGGTGCTCCTTAAGCCTTTAGTCGAGATTCTGGAGGAACCAGAAGAGGAAGCATCTCCGGCCGCGGCGGCATTGTTGGGGGAGAACCCTCTGGTCGGATAATCAATTCGGCTAAAAACAATCTGACAAGAGCATCCGGTATCGCCGGATGCTCTTTGTCTTTGCTTGGATTCAATACGGCAAGACTTGCCAGCCCTTGAACGATGAGTACGGTGACTCATCGCCCCTTAATAGGAGCTGTATGCCAGTTCGATCCAAATTCCGGATTTCAAATTATGAAATGAATCCGACTAGCTTTACACTGATCGAACTTTTGGTCGTCATAGCCATCATTGCTATTCTCGCAGGATTGGTCGTTCCGGGGTCAAGGCTGGCCGCAGCGGCGAGAACAAAAAGTCGGGCGAAGGCAGAGCTGAGAGAGGTTGAGAGCTTCATTGAACTTTACAAGATTAAATCCAATGTTTATCCGCCCTGCTCACCGGTGAATGATCCAAAGATGAATTGCCTTTACTATGAACTCGCGGGCACGCGGCTCAGTAATGGCGTTTACACAACGTTGAACGGTGCTGCGAAAATCAACACTCCCGATATTCACATCGCGTTTCTTTTAGACGGTTTTGCGAACGCCGCTCAGGGCGCCGCTGATGATAACGTGCAGCAACCTCAGGATTTCCTCAGCCGCTCGCTTCGAGCAGGGCAATTCCTGGAAGTTTTCGTTACCAATGTTCTTTTATCAGCCTCCGCGAGAGTGGTTATTCTAGGGTCTTCGCTTGCGGGCGGAGACATGCTGCCGGGTTCAAGTGGTGGGAGAATCAACCCTTTCGGATACAACTCCGTGAGTCCAAGTCACAATCCGAACTCGTTCGACCTGTGGCTTGATGTGTTGGTAGGGGGAGTGACCAACCGCGTATGTAATTGGAGCGATAAACCCATCCGGTTATAGAAGCCTTTAAATCCTACTTGCCGACAGGGCCATAACCTTTGGCTGGCGTGCCATCTTTCTTGAGGTGTCCTGTGGCCCAAAGCACACCATGCGTTACTAGATCCAAGTACCGCGGGTCTTGCACCGTCGCATTGTTGTGACCAATGGTTGTGCTGAAAACGCGCGTTTTTTTCGGACCGTATTGGTTTATCCATGCGACAACAAAATCGTTGGTTTTTTGGGTGCCATCCCGTTGCTTAAATTCCTGGACTCCATGAGCAACAGCGTGGGCAGTGTTGAAAACCTGAATGTTGTTGTAATGCTCTTCATTGATCGTGGTCCAATCATCCAACCCCTTGGCAATGGGGCTTGTTTTGTCAGTAAAATGGATCGCAATCGGTGTCTGCGGGCCATGGGCACTGGACTGAAGGCCCAGGTATTCAAACCATAACCCATGCGGTGTGCCAGGGATCACAGGATCGTTGGGATTGCCAATGCGATAAGAATGCATTCCACAGTGAAGATTTACGCCAGGCAAACCATCCAGATGCGGCTTCAAAACACCTTCGACCGTCACCTGATCGGAGATATCCGACCCGCACTCATCGTGAATGACCAGGTCGTAGCCTTGGGCGTAATTCGGGTTTCCCAGGATCGCCAGCGGTGGGTGGGTGCTCTTATCATCGGTGTGAATTTGATCCACCACGACATTAGCCCGTTTCTCGATGCCCTTCTTAATGATATCCTTTTGGGCTGCGTAATCATGGCAGCACCCGCCAGTAATGAGAAGGACGCGGAGAGGTTTGGCAGGAGCGGCATGACATAGAGCTGGTGCCAGAGACAATAGAGCAAAGGCAAGGAGGATCGATGGAACCAAAGCAAGGGAGCCGCTTGTTTTCATAGCCGATGTTGGCTTCGGAAAACCACGGTTGTCTAGAAGATTCGAAGGCGACATTGCCTGCTTACCGCTTGCTTGTCCGATTCTCTCTGGGTTAATGAGTGGCAACCGTCATCCCAATATCTTTGCCCAGCTTTTCGCCGGCCTCAGGATTGACCCACTTTGTCAGTGCTAAAAAATTTACAAGTGTCGGGCTGTCTGGTTTGGCCTGATACATATTCCGCAAGCTATTTACAATTTTGGTGTAGCTGGCGGCATATTTCTCGTGCGTCAGGCGGCTGATATAGGTTTCCATTACCGGGCGGGCAATCGAATCGGTTGACCCGTCGGCCCGATAAGGCAACTGGCAAAAAACCCGTATGAGGGAAATTGGATCGGCCTCGATAAGTGTAATCCAGCTCTGCTTGAGTTCGTCCGCGTCGAATTTCGCATTCAGTCTCTCGCGGATGGCTGCTGCAATTGTGGCAGCATCGCTTCGCCGGCTTATGAGTTCCTTGATTTTACCCCACGCCATTTGACGTTCAATTTCAGGCGGGACGGCTTCTTCGGCCTTAATTTGTTCTTCGAGACCTTTCAAGTCGAACATCACCGCCAGTGCCCGTGCCAGAGTTTCGGCCTCAGTTCGACGAATACGGTCGGAGCGCATGATTGCCCTCACTACCAGCCGTTGCATCGCCGGATTGATTAGACGGAGAGTGGGCGCCAATGTTTCTGCCGGCGGCGCTTTCTGGGAGGGCACCAAATGTTTAATAAAATCCGCAATCTCTTGATCCAGTTCAGGACCGGTCAGTTTTTCAGAGCGAAGCCGCAGGAGGAACTTAAGCGTCTTTCCCGTGGCGCCCGTTTTGCCGATGTTATTAACGATCATCTGGCGGTACTCGGGACTGATGACATAGGGCAGCAGGCGTTCAGCTTGAATAATCAGTTTTTCATCCGGATTTTCCTGAGTTCCCACCAGGACAAGTTGCTCAATGAGACTGGGCAACCGTTGCGCAAAAATGGCGTCTGGCGCCTCGGTGTTTTGGTTGTCGTAGAAGTGGATCAATTCGAGGATGAAAGACATCCTGAGAAACACGTTTTTTTGCAGGCGGGCTTCGTCGGTTGATGCTTTGCTGCGTTGCACCCGATGATAGAGTTCCATCAGGCTGGCGCGTTTGTCCGGAATCAGGTTCGCGTTTTGTTGGAAAAGCGTTTCGAAGTCGGGTTTGAAGGCCAGCGCGATCTCCTCTGGTTTTGGATTGGGATTCAATTTGGGATCGGTGGTCATGTCATTAAACAAGACCAGCGCCTCGTTTCCAAATTGCCTCACGATGCGATCCTTTGGAACGTAACCCTTCACAAAACACCGGTTAGCACGGACAATTTGCTGTGAAAAAAACAATTCGGGTTGCGCCAGGAACGACTGCACTATTTCAGTCTCCAGCGGCAGTTCTAACTTGACCGCCTCCTCGATTATGGGTTTTAACGCGGCGAGCAGATCACGCTTGGTTTGCTCCAAAGTTTTCAGCACTTCAGGCTGAGGTAAATTAACATCGACATTCCCCTTGATGAGAGCAGCGAGATAGTGGCTGACATTGGTGTTGTGCTCGATCAATCTTGCTATGATTCCGCCCAGATCATTGAGTGGCAGCTTGCTGACGAGATTGGTCATGATGAGGACCAGTTCGTTGTGTGACTTTTGCCGATGATCAACGACTCTTTCCAATAGAAACCGGAGCGATTTGCCCTCCTGCTCGAGCGCCACCTTTTCCGCTTCCAATTGGCTCACGCGCAGCATCAGCTCGTGCCATCCCTGCTGGATCTCTTCCATGGTAGCCGGTGTCGCAGCCGCATGCTCGGTGCCTGTCATGGGTCTAGCATAATACGAAACTTGCGCTTTTGGAATTGAAAAGCGCTGGAATTCTCAAGTCCGGAGGTTTCGCTTTGAGATGACTTGGAATTCTCTTCCCTGCTTTGTCTTTATAAAATAGCTTTGTTTCATGGAAGAAGGACGTAAAACCGGTTTCGCCAGGATGCTCGCCCCATTTACAGACACGTTTGGACTCAGCCGGATAACCGCCACAATTACGTTTGGTTTACTGACCGGAATTCTGATATTTGCATGTTTTTGGTTCTTTCGCTCGGCGCCTCCCAGCACGATTACAATTACAAGCGGTCCCCCGGGCAGCTCCTTTGCGACCAATGCCTTCAAATACAGTCGCATACTCGCAAGCAATGGGATAACGCTCAAGATCCTCCCGTCTCGCGGGTCACTCGAGAATCTGCAGCGTCTAACAAATCCATCCTTTCGCGTTGATATCGGATTTGTTCAGGGCGGTGTAACCAATGGGCCTGACGATCGAAAGCTCTTCTCGCTCGGGAGCGTCTCTTACCAACCATTGATGGTGTTTTATCGAGGAACTAATGTGAATCTGCTTTCAGATTTCAAAGGAAAGAGGCTTGCCGTCGGCTCACCTGGCAGTGGGACTCGCACACTCGCCTTGATGCTGCTCCAACTTAATGGGATCGAGTCGGTCGGCACGACCGCGCTGTTGGACTTGGAAGCGGAAGATGCAGTAAAGGCTCTCGTGGAAGGGACGGTGGACGCGGTGTTTTTGATGGGAGAATCTGCGTCGCCCCAATCCATGCGCCGGCTTCTCCTGACGGACGGAATCCAGATTTTTGATTTCACGCAAGCCGATGGCTACACACGCCGCATCAGTTATCTCAATAAGCTGGAACTGCCCAAGGGTTCCATCGATTTCGGCAAGAATATTCCATCACACGATGTGTATGTGATCGGCCCCACCGTCGAGCTTCTGGGCCGGCAAAAATTGCACCCCGCTCTGATTGATTTGTTGATTGAAACGGCCCAGGAAGTGCATGGAGGGGCAAGTTTGCTAAAGCGCAAAGGCGAATTTCCAGCACCCATGGAGCATGACCTTCCCATTAGCGCAGAAGCGTCCCGGTATTACAAATCGGGGAAAAGCTTTCTCTATCGCTCACTGCCCTTCAGGCTGGCCAGTTTCGTCAACCGTGTTTTGGTAGCCTTCGTTCCGATGGTGGTATTGCTGATTCCAGGTCTGCGTCTTTTGCCGTTCATCCTGGGATTGCGTGTCAGGCTTCATATTTACAGGTGGTATCGCGCATTGTTGGGACTCGAGCGGGAACTGCTTCGGGAATTGACCCCCGAGAAGCGACAGGAATTGCTCAAGCGACTGGAGCACATCGAAGAGAGTGTCAACAAAATGAAAGTGCCTGCTTCTTTCGCCGACCAGTTCTACGCATTGCGTGGAGATATCGGCTTTGTCCGTGGACGCATCATGGCAGGCATCGATCCTAAGACACCTAAGGCTTGATGGGGCAAGTCAGCACTTCTTGTGTGCCCGGGCAGTTACTTCGAAATAGACTGGGAGTCGGGATCCTTGCGTGTGACAGGCCGGTCAACGTTGATCGCCGCGAGCGTCCCTGTTGGGTCCACCTGAACAGCTTTTTCCACCGGTCCGCCGGATTCTGGCATTTCCTCTGGGTATTTAACGGTAACGGAAGGCTGCTGCCCCAAGGGTGCGACCGTAATGGACGTTGGCGCATCCTGTTCGAGGATTAACAGTCCGCCTTTATGTATCATCAAACCAATTGCAGCCAGAACCAGGATACCTGCCAATCGTCTCATCCCACATCTTTCATTTTTATACATAAACTTTGATCCTTTGCCCAACGCCTCAATTCAGAGACACCTACCACAAATCTTCGATAGAGCAGGTTGCAGCGTGGAGGAACAAGCGACCGTGCGGGGCAGCCATGAGGCTGCCCCGCTGACTGGAACGGTTTGGTTGCCGGGTCATAAATCTCATCGGCGCCACCGGCTCAGAAGACCCCAGACCACCATTATGCAAACTCGCTGTATGGAGGCGATGTACAGTTTTGATCTGATCGGCAGTAGCGATCGGGGGTGAGGAATTTCTGAAGGGGAGAATTGCTACAAGACCCAGCAACTGACGGCCATCTTTCGGTTTCATGCTCTGCGTGCATCGTCCTATGGACGAACTCTGATTCGGTTATATCAGATTTCGCAGAATCGATGTATAGAACTGGGACGAGTTGCAGGAATTCGGGGGTGAAAGGAGAGCCCACTTTTTCGGTCTGAGAAGAAAGCTTCTGTCACTTGCGGAATGGTGTCCCGGGTTTGTCCCGGTGGCGGAAAACAATTATGGGAGGCAATCTTCACGATTGATCAACGGAAATCGGCTTTTCACTCGGCAATTGTTAGCTTAACGTGAAAGAACGTTAGCACATGCCGAGTGTCTATATAAAAACCTACGGATGCCAGATGAATGAGCGCGATAGCGAAGCAGTCGCCGCGCAACTGGTTTCAAAGGGCTATGATTTGGCGTTATCGGAATCGACCGCAGACGTGATTCTGCTCAACACCTGCAGCGTGAGGGATTCGGCAGAACAAAAGGCGCTACGGAAAATGGAAAATGTGATAGCCGAAACGCGCCGTCAGCGGCCCGATGTGGTGCTGGGATTCCTGGGTTGCATGGCGCAAAGCAGGGGACAGGAACTCATTGATCGGCTGCCAGACGTGGATCTGGTCATAGGGACGCAAAAATTCCACCGCACTGCCGAGTACCTGGACGATATCCTCCAGGGCCGCCGGGATAAGGCGGTGGATGTGGCAGAGGAGAATGGCAGCCAGTCGACCATTCGTGAACATCTGCTTGCCGGAACTGGAAAGAAATCGGTGCGCGCCTACGTCAGTATCATGCAAGGTTGCAATCAATATTGCACTTTTTGCATTGTCCCTTATACACGCGGCGAAGAAAGAAGCCGGACGATCCTCGATATCGTGGCTGAGTGCCGGGAACTGGTTTCAAATGGAGTCAGGGAAATTACCTTGTTGGGCCAGATCGTAACAAGCTATGGACGAAGGCGCAGTTCAACAGAGATTTCTTCCAGCACTGACAAGGTTACGAGGAATGGCGGGAGTCCATTTGTTGATCTGATCGAAGCTGTGCACGAAATTGAAGGACTTGAGCGCATCCGATTTACTTCACCACATCCAAAAGGTTACGGCGATGATGTAGTCGAAGCCTATGGCCGATTGCGCAAGCTTGTGGAAAGCGCTCACATTCCTGTCCAAAGCGGCAGTGACCGCATTCTCAAACTGATGCACAGAGGTTATACTCGCGAACGTTACCTGGCCATCATTTCAAAACTTCGGGTGGTCCAGCCCAGGATCGGCATTAGCACGGATTTCATAGTCGGCTTTCCTGGTGAAACCGATGAGGACTTCGAGCAGACGTTATCCCTGGCAAGAGAAGTGGAATTCGACCAGGCATACATCTTCAAGTACTCTCCGCGCCGCGACACGCCTGCGGCGGCGTTGCCAGGGCAGGTTCCGCCATCAGTAAAAGAGGAGCGGCACAAAAAGTTGCTGAGTGTAATCAATGAAATTGCAGCCAGAAGCTATGCAAAAATGACTGGAGAACTTGTTGAGATACTCGTGGAAGGACCCAGCAAAAGACGGGAGCGTTTGATGGGCCGCTCACGATGCAACAAGATCGTTCTTTTCGAAGGCGCGGCCAGACATATCGGAGAAACGATGCAGTTGAGAATCACACACGCCGGTTCTTTTACGCTTTACGGTGATCCTGCCATCGTGGATTGAACAGCCGTTTGGAACCCAATAACCGTTCGAACTTCCTAAAGCTTTGGTTTTGACTTGGTGCCCGGGCTGACCTGACGTAGATTGCCCCCACATGGGACGTGAGACAAATCTTATGACGAACCGAAAGCGATTTGCGGAAGGATTAATTAGGGCGAGGCAGATGCGGAAGTTTTGGCAGTTTTATTTCCTGCTTTCTTTGATGTTGGCATGTTCCCTTTCAGCCCAAAAGGTTCCAGTGCTGGAGACCAATTTAGCTAACGGGATGAAATTACTGATGGTTGAACGGCATGACGAGCCCTCTGTGTCGGGTGGCTGGGTGGCGCATGTTGGGAGTTCAAATGAGCGGCCGGGCATTACGGGCATTGCGCATTTATTTGAACACATGATGTTTAAAGGTACTCCGACTATCGGGACTAAAGATTACAAAAAAGACCTCGAAATCATCTCTGCCCAGGAGCGGATTCGGGATGAGATGCGGAAGGAGGAGAAAAAAATGCGGGCGGCATATCGCCGTGGTGATATTGACGACATTCTTAAACCTGAAAACCAAACACCACGATACAAAGAGCTGCAGAAGGAGTTTGAAAAGCTCATCGTCCAGCAACGCGAGATCCTCGTCAAGAATGAGTTCGACCAAATTTATACACGTCAGGGCGGCTCCAGTATGAACGCTTTTACCAGCGATGATATGACCGCGTATTTCATCAATGTTCCGGCAAACAAACTCGAGTTATGGATGTGGATGGAATCTGAGCGTCTGCTCCACCCGGTTTTTCGAGAATTTTATGCCGAACGAGACGTTGTTTTTGAGGAGCGCCGAATGCGAACCGACTCGACGCCTCTGGGCAAATTTGAGGAGCAACTCAACGCTATGTTTTGGGAAGCGCTTCCTTATACCTGGCCGACCGTGGGCTGGCCCTCGGATATTCCCGCCATTTCCAAGGCGCAAGCCGACGAGTTTTATGGGATTTATTATGCGCCGCAGAATATCACTCTGATTCTGGTCGGGGACTTCAAACCAGCTGACGCGGTGGCATCGGCCAAATCATATTTCGAGCGCATCCCGCGCGGGCCCAGAGAAGCTCCGGACGTAGTCACGCTGGAGATGAAGCAGGCGGCTGAAAAACGGATGTATGCCGAAGCCGAAGCTAACCCACAAGTTGACATCCTGTGGCATACGGTGCCCTTCCAGCACAAGGATAGTTATGCGCTCCAGATTCTTGCGCAGGTGCTCTCGACTCGCACCGGCAGGCTCTATAAAGGATTGGTGCTGGGAAGCGGCGTTGCGACTGAAGCATACGCTGCCCAGGTCTCGCAGAAGTGGGGTGGGTATTTCAATGCAGGAGGCGAAGCAAGCTCGAGCCACAAGCCGGAAGAAGTCGAGCAAGGCATTCATGATAACATCGAGAAGCTCAAGAAGGAGGAGGTGCCTGGTGAGGAATTGCAAAAAGTGAAGAATAATTTCGCAGCCGCAGAATATCGCCGGCTTTCCTCTAATCACCCGATGTTGATGCAGGTGATTCACAATGATGGAGAAGGGGATTGGCATGAGATCAACGAAGCCGCGCCTAGAATTCAAGCCGTGACTGCTGCAGACGTAAAGCGCGTTGCTAATAAGTATTTTTCAAAAGAAAACCGAACAGTGGCCATTTATGTGCGCAAAGCGGGAAAACCGGCCGAGAATCCTAAGAACGCAGAATGAAATCTGAAATCGACACCTGCACTTTCATGAAGGCGATTGCTTCTGCCTCAGCGGCCATCTTTCTCTCCACCAGCATCATCGCGGCCTCGTCCATCCCGGATCGGCCCGAGAAGCTGACTTACCCGCCGCTGGTGTATGAGCCGCCTGCGCCTGAAACATTTCGCGCGCAACTCAAAGCCGGGCCTGTTGCTTACGTCGCAGTGGATCATGAATTGCCTCTGGTGAACATCGTCGTCTATGCGCATACCGGGGCATATGTCGAGCCAGAGGGCAAAGAGGGTTTAGCCGATATGGCCGGTTACCTTCTGGCGCGGGGCGGCATCAAGACGAAAACGGCTGAGGAGTTGGAAGAGCGCCTGGCCTTTCTGGCAGCTCAACTCAACTCAAACGTTTCGGACACTCAAGGCAGCGTCAGTCTCAATTTGCTCTCGAAGGATCTCGATGAGGGCCTGGGCATCCTGCGCGAAGTTTTGAGCGCTCCGAGGTTTCAGGATGATAAAATCGCACTCCGCAAGCAGCAGATTTTGCAGGCCATGAAGCAGCGCAATGACGACCCTTCCGATATCGAGAGCCGGGAACATAACTTCCTGGCGTTCGGAGAGAATTTTTGGGCAAATCGACTTTCGACGGAATCATCTATCAATTCTCTCACGCGGGTCGATCTCGAGAATTTTCATCGTCGAGGGTTTTATCCATCAAACTTTGTCGTAGCTGTGAGTGGCGATTTTGACCGCGATAAAATGTTGGAGAAGCTCGAAACTCTGTTTGAGAATTGGCCTTTCCCAGGGGAACCGGCCCGGGCGATCCCAACCAATACCGTTTTCGCTTCCGCAGGGGCTTACATTGTGGACAAAGAGGCCAATCAGGGCAGGGTGTCTATGTTTTTGCCGGGCATTAAACGCGATGATCCGGATTACATCCCCGCGCTCGTCATGAATGATATTTTGGGTGGCGGCGGCTTTACCGCCCGGCTGGTTAATCGGGTTCGATCCGATGAAGGCCTGGCCTACGCAGTCGGTTCAAGCTTCCCTGGCGGGACCTACTATCCACTCACATTCACCGTCGCCTTTCAGTCAAAATCGCCTACCGTGCCGTACGCGGCATCGATCGTGTTGGATGAACTCAAACGCATGGGCGAGCAGCCTCCCGCCGATGACGAAATGAAAACCTCCAAACAAGGTTTTATCGATCGTTTTCCGCGCAATTTTGTTACCAAGGCCCAGATCGTTAATACGTTTGCCCAGGATGAATTCACAGGCCGGTACGCAAAGGACCCGCAGTTTTGGAAAAAGTTTCGCTCGCGAATTGAGGCAGTCAGCAAAGATGACGTCCTGCGGGTTGCGAAAAAATTCCTGGTGCTGAAAAATCTGGTGGTCCTGGTGGTGGGTCAAAAAGAGGATATTTTAGCAGGTCATCCCAATCATTCAGTCAAATTGGCCGATAGTGCTGGTGGTCATGTCACGGAATTGCCTTTGCGCGACCCCATGACGCTGAAACCCATTCGGAAATAAAAGGCCGGCCCTAAACCGGGCCCAGGTAGTGAGCTAATCTTCGCGCCATGGCGGCGCCTCGCGCTTCAACCGTTCTTCTTAAGCTTCGCTTCGGCCGCCTCGATCTTCCTCACGTACTTCGCCGGGTTTTTCTTGAAATCTTTTGTGCAATCCTTGCAGCAAAATTTAATCTCGCGTCCCTCATGCACATAAACCACCGGCTTGCCCATTTCGCCCAGTTTTTCACCCGAAACGACACAAGTCTTCAACAGATACGGTTTAGGCTTCTTCTCGTTATTTTGCTCGGCGGCCAACCCGGCCAAAGGAGTCGTTACAGTGGAAATCGCCAGGATAGTAGCCGTCATGATTTTGAAAATTCTCATAAGCCTGATGCTACTCAGGTTGCCGAGGCGATTCAAATTGTTTTCGTCGGAGGGTGAATTTTGCGCCTTTCTTAGGGAAATGCCCCATTCATGGCCAGAAAAGAAGTGTTAAATGAGGATGAATCAAAAGCGTTGGAATGTTTGCAGAATCCCCGCTGATGAATGAACCCGATCAGCCATTTTAAGGATCCAAGCCAAACCAAAAACCTATGAAACAATGTTTACTTACCTTCCTGCTTGTGGCCGCCTGCGCCGGATGCGCACATCACCGAGCAGCCCCAACCCATAGCGTGGCACTGACCCCTAATGAAAGCCAGGTTGAAGAAGTCACCGACACGGCCATTACTGGTGCTTCACTTTCAGCAATCCTGCCTCAGTTCAGTCGAGGCAACCCGCCGATTATGATCAGCCAGCAGCCGGCCTACTCGATGCACCAGGCCTTGTTCAATGTACAAAGGATATCCCGCACCCCTGTAGTGGCTATGACTCAGTACAAGAACTGGTACTGGTATGCCACGGATGTCACACGTGATCCCAATACCCGGGCGATTCAGGATTTCCGGAGTGGCTACGCAGTCCAACGGGGCGGTTATCTTGCCTGGAAGTGGTGAGGTTTACTGCCTTAAGCAAGCATCGATCAGAGTCCAGTGCGATGAGACCGGCTGTTCCCCAGGATCAGCCGGCCTGAGGTCATATCGATTGTGACCGATTCATAACGAGCAAGAAGCTCATTACCGATCAATCCGGATTCGCCGGGGAAAATTGGTTTCGAGTGCAAGGTAGTTGGGACTCGCTCAAAGCAAATCGAGCCTGCTTCGAAGGTGGTTAGAGTATGGAACACGCCCAATCGAGCAAGGCCAATGGACTGTTTTCCAATTTGTGCGCCACTTGCGAGTTTTTCATCAAACCACTGCAAACTTGAAGCGCAACCCGTGTCGAGGCGTAACCATTGGCCAGGATGGTGGTTGATACTTGCTGACAAGAGAATAGTGCCAGAAGATAGAACCTTTAAGGGTATCGTTTCCTGCGCTGCGTTGGAAGGAACGGGAGCTTGCAGGCGAATCTTTCCCATCGCAAAATCTATCTGCACCGCCGTGTCTCGAAAAAAATCCGCGCCTAGCAAACCATCAACACGATCATCGCAAATTCCGCTGAGTTTGTGCAGATCGATGACAAGATAGCGCTGCGGTAGTTGCACGGTATCCATTTCGAGGGAAAATGGCCGCGACATGAAACCGGATAGGGTTGCTTTGACTCCTTGAACCTTGATTTTCTTGCCTGGTTTTACTCCGAGCCGTTGAGCCGTGGGAGCGTTCAAAACACTTAGATTCGCGCCCGAATCAAGTAGAAAATTCAACGGTTTACCGCCTTGAGGCGCTCGGACTTGAATCGAGAGCAGGCCTTCGCTGAACCGGAAAGGAAACTCGACGGGTGAAGCAGGTGTTTCGCCGCGCGCTGAAAAAAGCGCAGCGAACAATAAGAAAAATGAGCCAAGTCGAATCACCATCTTTCCAAGATAAGGCAAGGACCGTGCCAAATCCGACCCAATTGGTCAAGGATATCGCGCTCAGGATATCAGGACCAATTCAACACATGGTGACCATTAACCCTGTGGCTGGTTAGGATGGTCTTGGTAACAAAGGCTTTCCCCTGCGCAACCGATTGAGCCAGAGGAACTCCCCGGGCTAAAAACGCAGTAATGGCCGCCGAATACGTGCACCCGGTTCCGTGGGTCCTCACGCCTCGAATAAAGGGGGCACTGAATAAGTGTTCTTGCTTTCCATCGTAAAAAACATCCGTAGCCCTGCGAATACCCCGGAGGTGGCCCCCTTTAATGAGAATAGAACAGCCAAAGCGCTGATGCATTTCACGAGAGGCCGCACGCATGTCATCAAGGGAGTGTAGTTTTTTGCCCAAAATGACTTCTGTTTCCTTAATATTGGGTGTGACGAGAGTTGCAATAGAAAACAAATCGAAAATAAGTGTCTTCAAGGACGAGGGTTTCAGCAATCGAGTTTCGCTGGTGGAAACCATCACCGGGTCCACGACAAGAGAAACCTTCTGGTCCTGCAAATACTGAGTTACCGTGCGGATGATTTGTGCAGAATAAAGCATGCCGGTCTTAACTGCGCGTGGTCGGAACCCATTGAAAACGGCTTCCAGTTGACGGCGCACCATTGATGGGCTGCACGTTTCGATATCCGAAACAATGCCTGGGTTTTGAGCTGTAATGCAGGTAATGACTGTGGTCCCATGAACTCTGAGCGAGGCAAAGGTTTGTAAATCCGCCTGAATACCAGCCCCGCCACCGCTGTCGGACCCGGCAATGCTTAGCGCAACTGGAAGCTGCTTTTTCTGGGGCTTAGGCACGCCATATCCTAATGGAACAGTTTTCAAGGTGACAGGAAAACGTCGCGACCAAAACCATGACTTAAAGGTTGGGTTAGTGTGGGGTTCGGTCTCGACACTCGAGGCCCCTCGCTTCATATTTTACCGATGGACAAGGAACAGGTTGCTGAAATCCTGGTCAACATAGCCACTTTGCTGGAGTTGAAGGGCGAGAACCCCTTCAAAAGCAGGGCCTATTTAAATGCAGCGAGGGCGCTCGAGGGAATAAGCGAGCCTTTGGAGAAAGTCATTGCGGAAGAGCGCCTGGACCAGGTGGAGGGTATTGGCGAATCTACACGGAAGAAAATTTGTGAGCTGATGGAGACCGGCAAGCTGGTTTATTACGAAGAACTAAAGGCTGCCACACCGCCAGGGCTTGTTTTGATGTTGGAGATTCCAGGAATTGGGCCTAAAAAAATCAAAGCCCTCCATGACGAGTTGGGGATCGAAAGCATTGAGCAATTGGAGCAGGCATGCAAGGAGGGCAAGGTCGCCAAACTGAAAGGTTTCGGAGAAAAAACGCAGTCCAACATCTGCGATGGCATTAACCGGCGGCGTCTTTACGCATCCAGACAACTCATCAGTCGCGCGTTACCACTGGCAGAAGGCTTGCTCGACGCTTTGCGGTCGCATCCGGACGTGATTCGTTGCAGTTCAGCCGGCAGCCTCCGACGCCACCGCGAAGTCATTGGAGACATCGACCTGATCGCATCTTCAAAACAGCCGGGTATTGTCCTCGATTTTTTTACTCGACAACCCGGGCTGCTCAGCGTCGTCGCCCGGGGCGAGACAAAAGCGAGCGTTCTTTTGCAAGGTGGGATTCAATCTGACCTGCGTGTGGTCAGTGACGCGGAATTTCCATTCGCCTTGATGTATTTCACCGGCAGCAAAGAGCACAACATTGTGATGCGCCAGCGCGCCATCGTACGCGGGCTCCGGCTGAATGAATACGGCTTGTTTCGTTCTACTGTCGAGACGCGCGATCCCAACCTGCTGGTTGCGGGAAAGACCGAAGAAGAAATCTTTGAAAAATTGGGACTGCATTATGTGCCGCCCGAGATGCGTGAAGATATGGGCGAATTCGCTTTAGCCGAAAAAGGTCCGTTGCCCCGCCTGGTCGAAATGCATGATTTGAAAGGCTCGCTGCACAATCACTCAACCTGGAGTGATGGACACCAGCGCCCGGATGAGATTGCTCGGGCAATGCGTGAGTTAGGCCTGGCGTACTGGGCAATCACAGATCATTCCAAAAGCTCTGTTCAGGCCAACGGCCTCGATGTCGTCCGGCTGCGGCAAGAACTCGATGAGATCAAAAGAATTAACGAACGGCTTGCCAGTGAAGAGAGCGACTTTCGGCTTCTTACTGGAGCTGAGGTGGATATTTTGAGAGATGGCAAACTCGATTTCCCGGATGATATGCTGGCCCAACTCGATGTTGTCGTTGCCAGCATCCATCAGAGCTTCAACCAGACAGAAGCGGAAATAACCCAAAGATTTATTGCGGCCGCGCAAAATCCATACGTACACATTTTGGGCCATCTGACCGGTCGATTGCTGCTCGAGCGCGAGCCTAACAAGGTGGACCATCGCGCGGTCATCGATGCCTGCGCTGCTACTGGCACATGGATCGAATTGAATGCCAGCCCTTATCGCTTTGACATGGATTGGCGTTTTTGGCCTTACGCAAAAGCCAAAGGCGTAAAGTGTGTAATCAACTGCGACGCCCATCGGCTGGAACATGCAGGTTTTTTACGCCTGGGCGCCGGCATTGCGCGGAAAGGCTGGTTAACAAAAGATGATGTTGTCAACACGTTGCCTCTCGACAAACTGCGGAAAGAGCTTCAAAAAAAGAGGTCACGCCAGAACGCCAGGTGACGCGGGTGCAATGATAAATCACAGGCTCAACAATAGTGCAGCTCTGCGGTAGCTAAGGCTCTGGCCGACACTTTTGATCAAATTCCCTAACGAGCGTTGAGTTGACAGTTTCGAGCAGGTAAATAGAAGCCATATGAGTCCTAAATTACATCGTCTCGAACGAGCCGTCACAGGACTGCTCGTCGTCGATATTCAGGAACGCTTGCTGCCGCAAGTCTTCGAAAAAGAACGGTTGATTCGAGAAAGCGTTCGGCTCATTAGAGGAGCTACATTGCTTAAGATCCCCTTTCCAGCACAGTGGGATCCGAAGCTTGGAATTCACGTGACTTGAAGTCGCGGC
>JADMIO011638321.1_pt1 | contig 89755 bp, 91 predicted proteins | sample 8958161 | NCBI WGS metagenome assembly JADMIO01 (sample SAMN16585339, study PRJNA669376) | soil metagenome | isolation source: Crop rotation soil | place: USA: Cullars Rotation, Alabama | collected 2011
CGACAACTTGTCCACGTGGAATTCTAAGCTTAGGATCCCAATGTGCTGGAAAGTTGCCTCCTTACGTTCGTTATACAGTATATAGGTGTTTTCCTGGAAGGGGTTGAATGTAAATTTCCGGATCCTGATCATGCGGCAAAACTATGAAAGAAACGGCAGCTTCGGTTTAACCTATTGGAAATTCAGCGTCAAAGCCCGCCAAATTCACTTTATCTGCTTTCATACCCCATTTATCGCAATCAAACCTGTTCAGCATATGCAGCCATGCCAATTATACGTTAAGCAGATAGGGAAAATCCGGCTGAATTTTGTATTTTTAATTTTAAAAAACGTGAGGACTGCACATGAATCTGAAGTTTTGTAAGGTACTGGCCTTTCTTTTACTTTCTCATACGCTTTGCAATGCCCAGGCATCCTGGGAGCAATTCGGTCAAAACAGGGTTCAGTACAGGACCTTCGAGTGGAAGTATTTTGATTCCACCCATTTCAGGACATTTTATTACGACCAGGGCAAGGCCCATGCATTATATGCCCTGAATATTGCTGAACAGGAGCTATCCCATATCGTATACCTGATGGGGGGCCGCCTGAATAAAAAACTCAATATCATTATTTACAATTCTTTCAGCGATTATAAACAAACCAATATTGGCCGCAAGAACGATGATATAAACCAGGCCAATGGTGGTAAAATAGAAGTGATCGGCGATAATATTCCCATTTATTTCAACGGCGATCATATGCAACTCAAAAAACAAATCACCAAAGGTATTGCATCGGTGATCAAAGACAATATGCTGTTTGGCGACAATCTGAAAGACGTGGTCAAAAATGCGGTAAAAATGAACCTGCCCGATTGGTATACGCTGGGGTATGTGGCCTTTATAGCGGAAGACTGGACAGCCGAAAAGGAATCGGAGTTACGCTCTTATATGCTGATGGCAAAAAAGAATACATTTGCCGACCTGGCCCTTATGAACCCCGTACTGGTGGGGCATTCCTTCTGGAATTTTATTTCCTTGAAATATGGCGAAAACTATATTTCCAATTTATTATACCTCACCCGTTATCGTAAAAGTATCAACAATGCGCTGGAACTGGTGTTTCACAAACCTGCCAAAGAAGTATATGCCGAATGGGAGGCGATTTATAAGGAACAGAATATACTGGCGGCAAAGGATACAGTGCCGCAGGTGAAGTCTACGACTGTATTGAGTAGTATAAAAATAAAACCTGATGCCCGCTACAGCCAGTTTTCATTTTCTCCCCTCGGAAGAGACCTGGCCTATGTGGAAAAAAAAGATGGTGAGTTTACGGTATATGTAACCGATATTAAATTTAATAAAACCTATGAAGTGATATCCGGCGGCATAAAAGCAAGTCTCGAACTGGCCGATCCCGATTATCCCCTGCTGGCATGGAGCCCCAGTGGCAGAAAAATGGCCATTCTGTATCAACGTAAAAATCAATTGAATATCCGCATATTCACAGCCGGCAAGTCAAAAATGGAAAACCGGGTGGTAACCAGTAATAAAATTGATCGCATCACCGGGATCTGTTTCACCACCGATGAAAATACAGTAGCCGTTACCGGTATCCGGAAAGGCCAAAGTGATCTTTACAAGCTTACATTACGCAACAACCGGTTTGAACCCGTAACCAGCGATCTGTTTGACGATAAAAATCCGGTATTTGTGCAGAACGGGATTCATAATGGCGTCATGTTTTTAAGCAACCGCAACAGTCCTTATATAGGGGAAGATGCCAAAAGTGATCACTTCAATCAGCAATTCAATTTATTCATCTACGATCCTTCCAGGGGAACCAACCTGGTACCCCTCAGCAATACCCATACACGCATCAGTTACCCGGTGCAATGGGGAATGGAAGAGTTTGCCTATCTCACCGAGGAAAATAATGTACAGCGCCGGAAAATTGTTTCTATTGTAAAACGACAGGCTGAGGGCGACACATTCAGTGTACGCAATACCATGCCTTTGCCCAATACCCTGGTGAAGCAGGACTATATCCATCAAACTGTTTCTGTACTGGAAGTATACCGCAAAGGAAATGAGTTTGTGATCACTACTACCCCGTTTGATGACCTGAAGAAAGAAGCGGACTTGTATGAACAAACACATCAGAAAGAACTACAGGACACAGTTGCCGGGACTGCAGAAGAAATAAAAAGGGAAAGTATGACAAGCTACCAGACACCGTTTGAATCGGATACTGCAAGCGTTTCTTTTCTCGAATCAATTTTTCTTTCCAAATCAGAAGGCAAAAACGGATACCAATTGTTTAAAGGGTCGCAGTTTGATTTAAAACCCAAAACCTACAACACTACATTTTATCCCGACTTTATACAATCGAGTCTCGACAATACGCTTTTATTTACCCGTTACCAGCCCTTCGATTATTCCGGAGGTATTTATCAGAATCCACCAATTTCAGGATTTTTGATTTCTACCCTTACCGATGTCATGGAAGATTATAAAATCAGGGCAGGTGCCAGACTGGGGATTGATCTCCGTTCGCTGGATTATTTTTTCCAGTACAACAATTTCAGAAAACGAACTGACTGGGGAATTTTATATTTTCATCATGCCACCACCAACCAGTATGATCTGCGACGCAATGCACCACCTTATTATTCGCCCTACCCGGTAACAGGCCGCGTGGGACTCGATTACCTGCAGGGACAACTGAGTTATCCCTTCGATATGCTGAAGAGTATTCGATTGCAATTGGGAATCCGTTATGACAGGATCCGCATACAGGCAAAAGATAAATACAGTATCGGCGTTCCGGATGATAAGCAATATTGGGTGGTAAGCCGTGCCGAATATGTATATGATAATACGGTGAGTCCCCTCATCAATATCTGGAAAGGCACCCGGGCCAAGATATTTGCTGAATACCAGTATAAATTCAACAATGAAACCAAAGGGTTTTACAACTTCGGTTATGATGCACGCAATTACCTTACCCTGTACAAAAATGTTATTCTGGCTTCCCGTATCGCCAGTTCGTTCAGCGGAGGTAATGCAAAAATATTATACCTCATGGGTGGTGTGGACAATGATTTGAATCCCAAACGTGACGAAAATGCCACTATCGACTATTCACAGAATTATGCGTTTCAAAGCCTGGCCACTAATATGAGAGGCTACGCACAGGGGTTTCGCAATGGCAACAGTTTTATGGTGGTGAATGAAGAAATCAGGGTACCCATTTTCAATACTTTTTTCAAAAGGCAAATCAAATCGGGCTTTATCCGTAACCTGCAATTTGTAGCCTTTACTGACCTGGGCTCAGCCTGGAAAGGCATTTTACCCGATGGAGACAATATCAAAACCAATAATGTAGTGCGTGATCCCAATTCGCCGGTTACAGTTTATATCGACAATTCCCTGTACAATTTTGGATGGGGATATGGTGTGGGCCTGAGGACCCGCTTCCTCGGTTATTTTATACGCACCGATGCAGCCTGGAATATTGAGGGAGGCAAAAAGCCTATGATCCATGTTTCATTAGCCACCGATTTTTGATCTGCTTATGCAAGCATATTCCCTTTCATGTTCCGCTAACTGCGTTTTGAATAAAAAAAATTATTTGAGCAAACTGCTTTGCCTGTTAATTGTTTTTACTGTCTGCGAAAGATCTACCGCCCAGGTAAATGCCGACACTATGCTTAGTAAGAAAGATAGCCTGCGTATCGATACTTTGCAAATTGTCACACAGGATACCCTGCTGAATAAACCCATCGACTCGAATGCCTCACTGCAACCCGATACCAATAAAATTTTTCATGCAACAACGGGGAACAAAAAAGCGGCTTATATAGTGGAGGGTCTCGTGAAAGATTATACTACTGCAGAAGCCCTTTCATTCGCTACTGTATTTTTCCCCGGTACTGATGTGGGTAAAAGGGCCGATATGGATGGGAGGTTTCGATTTGAACTGGATGCAATTCCTGTCGATTCCATTTCAGTAACCATGATAGGATATGCGAAAAAAACCATCCCTATTCAGCAATTGCTGAAGTACCAGGCCCTGAGCATCGAACTGGAAAGGGGTTCTATTCAAATCAAGGATATTGTATTTCACTACGACCGTGATCCCGCCCTGACACTGGTGAAAAAAGTGATCAAAAACAAAGCGGTCAACAATTACGACAAGGCAGATAATTACAGCTACGAGGTGTACAACAAACTTGAGATGGACATCAACAAAATCCCCAAAAAGGCATTTAAACAATCTCCTATTCTGAAGAAGTTTCGTTTTGTACAGGGTTTTATCGACTCTACTTCTGAGGAAAAGCCTTTCCTGCCTTTGTTTCTCACCGAAACTATTTCAGATTATTATTACCAGAAGAAACCTAAAAAATCAAAGGAGTTTATCAAAGGATCCAGAATATCGGGATATAAAAATCAAAGTGTATCCCAGATGCTGGGTTCCATGTACCAGAATATCAATTTTTACGACAACAGTATCCCGATTTTCAATGTGGGATTTGTGAGTCCGATTGCCAACGATGCCCCGGCCTTTTATCATTACCAGCTTACCGATACACAATGGGTGAATAATAAACTCTGCTACCAGGTGGTATTTGAACCCAAACGCAGTGGCGAACATACTTTCAATGGTGATTTCTGGGTTCATGACTCCGATTTTGCCATACAGAAAATGAATATGATAGTAACCAAGGAACAGAATATCAATTGGGTAAATAAAGTGACCCTGGCCCAGGAATTCACCTGTTTCAAAGATACCATCTGGTTTCTCACCCGTGACAAATTCTTTGTGGATTTTCTACCGCCTCATGGAGATAAAATTGCAGGATTCCTGGGACGTAAAACCACCACCTATCGGAATATTATCGTGAACTCGCCGGAAACAGAAGCCATCATTGAGGGGAAAAAACACCGGGCAGATACGGAACTGGATCCGGATGCGCAAAACCGGGATGAAACTTATTGGAATACCGTGAGACATGATACGCTCAGTAAAAATGAAAAAGCGATCTATAAAATGATTGATACCATTCAAAGCCTGCCCGTGTATAAAAGATATTATAATGGTATTTACTTCCTGGCTACGGGAATCAAAGAAGTAGGACCGCTGGAAATAGGTCCGCTCTATAATTTATATAGTAAGAATTCAGTAGAAGGCCCGCGGTTCCGATTTACCCTGGGTACTACGCCCAAACTCTTTAAAGATATCTATCTCAATGCATACATTGCCTATGGCACCCTGGATAAAAAATGGAAATACGACGGGAGCATGCTTTGGCTTCTCAAACGCAGCCCCCGCCGTTTTATTTATGCAGAGATCAAACATGATATCGACAACAATGTCAGCAGTTATGATGATGCCGGTTCGCTTGACAATATTTTCAGCACCATAGGCCGAAAACCCAATGTACCCTGGAAACTTGCATTCGTAGATAAAAAGCGACTGGAGTATTTCAACTCCTGGTTCAACGGATTCAGTTATATGCTTTCCTACGAACAAAAATCTTTTACCCCTTGTGCCCCCCTTCCTGCCTACGGTATTTTTTATAACAATGAAGGCTTTCCTACCAAAACGGTAACCACCGCTGAAATAGGGCTGGAATGTAAATGGGCTTATAAAGAACAATTTGTAGAAGGAAATTATTACAGAACCAGCCTGGGTACCAAATATCCGACCTTAAAATTGTATGTAGGGGTGGGGATTAAAAATATTTTTTCCAGCAACTACAACTATACCAAACTCCGCTTCACGGTTTCAGATAATATCAAAATCAAAAGAGCGGGTTCAGTTTATTACAATTTGTTTGCCGGGAAAATTTTTGGCACCCTGCCCTATCCTATACTGGAAGTTCATCCCGGAAATGAATTTTATTATTACGACCCGCATGCATTCAGTATGATGTACCGGTATGAGTATATCAGCGATATTTATGGAGGCGCTATTATTGAGCACTCACTGGGTAGTTTGTTTTTTAAATATATTCCTTACCTGAAAAAAATGAAGTTGCGTACTTTTTATAATATCAAAGGGGTGTATGGCAACTTATCAGCATCCAACCAACTGCTCAATTTCGATAAGGGTTACGATTTTCAATCATTGGCCCGCAGTCCATACCTGGAAGCTGGTACCGGCATCGAAAACATCCTGAAGGTACTGCGTGTCGATTTTGTCTGGCGTTTGCTGCCTTACCGGCAACCCACTAATGATGCCTATTTCAGGAGGTTTGGGATATTTGGAAGTTTGAAGTTTGCGTTTTAGAAACTTTTTAAACTTTTCCAAAGTTGAGAACTTTGGAAAAGTTTAAAAAGTCAGAAAAGTAAAATCAATTTCTTCTGCCTTTGTTTCCTGCAGGTTTTCTGTCTTCATTTACCCTGGGTTCATTTTTTACTTCTTCCATTTTCATTTTGTGTATTTCACCGGGTGCGCGGAAACTCTCCACTATTTTCTCCTGCTCTTCCGGTGTAGGAAGTGTCACCTTTACGGCATCAGGATTTCCTTTAGGACCAACCCTTAATGTAGGAGATGCGCCAAACAATTCAGGATGAATGTAAAGTCCTTTTTCATCGGCCGGTTTTTCCACTACATCCACTACACGATTCGCATTGGCCCAGGCATCCTGTCTGACACCGGTGATCTGCCAGCTTATTTCGGTATTAGGTTTGCTGCTTCGGATTTCAAATGTATTGTTGCTGATTTTCTTGCTCACTTTAGCCATTATAAAATCCACCCCATTGTCAACTACGGTAAGCTGGTATTTGAAGTCTTTATTTTCGGCTTCAAAATAGGAAGGCAAAGTCACCACGGCAATTCCATTGGCATCAGTCACCACATTCCCATTATACACATTCATCATATCGGGACTTTCTACAAAACTATGAATGAGGTATTTGTTGGCAGGATCCTCGGGATGATCTATTTTAAAGGTACCCCCACTTTTAGATAGGTTACCGGCAATGTTTACATCTCCATAGAATTTTCCTGCCAGGTTTCCGGCAGCCACGGGAGCTTCCGCTATAAGGGCATAGTTGTATGTGCCACCGGAAGCTTCGGCATTTACACCAATATTCCAATAGGCAAAATTGGTTTTTCCTCTACCCAGCACACCGATATTTTTATATCCGAAGGTTGGACAGGTAGTACCGGCAAAACCGGATATACCCACCGCTTCCTTAAATCCGTTGAGGGTACCATTATCACTTTGCGAAGCACTGGCACTATCGGCTTGCCCATACACACCGGTTTGTTTTCCTAAAAAATATCCGCCCCATGAAGTGCCCGGACCAAATGCCTGCACATCGGACAGTACACCATAGTTGATAGCACCTCCCTGGCAATACGCATTCACACCGGATTTATTTCCCAGCCCTGGTGTTGAATATTCACTTGCTTCAAACAATCCACCCGAATTATTACTGTTACTTTTCGACAATCCCCTGATACCTTCATTGCCGCCGCCCAGCACTTCCGACAGACCGTAGACACCGGCATAACCCCCGATTCCCTTTACCCCTATGCCCCAGAAAGTATTGGTATCCGGAACTGATTTTCCCAGCACCGCCACATGATCATATATATTGCTTCCTTTGTATTCGCTTCTCACAATTCCATCATTCAGATAGTTATTGCTGGTAGTACTAAAAAATGCGGCTGTATCATAGGTACTGCTCATCGTAAAATGTGCATTGTCCAATACATTACCCATTTTACCGGTTTGATTTTTGATGAAAAAATTCTGCCACGATTCAGTTCCGATAATAGTGGCATTCAGGGAAGGGCTATAAATAAAAGTGGTTAAACTATCAGAAGAATAAAGTGCTGAAGACTGTCCACAGCTAAACCCCTTATTGTTCATGCCACTATCTACCGCATTGATAAAAGTATAACTCCCGGCAGCAGTCCCTTCCACCGTCATCCAGTTTGAACCACCATTATTTTTTGTTTTTAGATAAATGGAATTATCTATACCAGGCACTGCGCTTGCATTATAGATCAGGTAATTATTATCAATGAGGGAACTGTTTCCGAGCGTACTTCCGTTGGGTGTAAATTTGGGAAGGTAATTAGTAGTACCACTCAGAGTATTCACTGCACTTCCCCATACAGCGTTACCCAGGGCATCCGATGTGAGTACTTTGCCGGCACCGGGGTTGCCGCCCCTGATCCGCAACTGCCCGTTTACATCCAGCTTCTGTGTGGGTTGATTGGCCACTGTGGTACCAATGCCCACATTACCGGTGGCACTGTCTATCATAAGACGGTTGATTTGGGTAGCCCCTACCGTTTGTCCGAAAAACATATACCCCCCGGCATTCACTACAAAAGGTCCGGTGAGATTGTTGAGCACACCCATTCGTTTTCGGCTGATGCCCATAAAATTCCCGGAAATATTATCGCCGAATTTTGAAATGCCCAGCTCACCTGAGGTTCCGTTGATATCCTGCAGGCGTATAGCCGCTGTTGCATTGTTGGCATCAGCCTGCACAGTAAGGTAAGTTGCCGTGGCTTTTTTTACATGGAGCGCCCAGGCCGGAACATTGGTTCCGATTCCAACATTGCTTCCATTGTCGTAAAGCTGCGACTTGCCAATTTCATTTAAGGCTGTGAATTTCGACAGATAATTCACATCAGCATTGGAATGCGAAATATCTGAATTCACACCACCACTACGGGTATCATGATTGCTCCCGGTGGATTGCCGGGCCGTACCGGCTTTGTCGGCATATAAAGCATAGGGTACCGACAAAAGCTGGGTGGTGCCTATGTCCTGGTATTGATGACCACCCTTGATATCAATGGCCACCCTGATGTATTTATTTCCGGTTTCCCATTTCACTTTGTCCATGCTTCCGGTGATTGTTTCACCATTCCCTATCTGCAGGGAATACAATCCAAACTCATTGGTAGTGATGAGCTGGCTTTCTTCGTATTCAGCCTGGGTAGCATCGGCAGCAGGCAATACCGAAAGTTTCAGTCGCATTTGCTGAAGGCTGATCGGGTTTCCTTTTGCATCGCGGGCAATACCCTGGTAATTGAATTTTTGCGGCGACTGGGCAAAAATTTCGGTAGTCACCAATAGCAAAAGCAGGGTAAAAAGCAGAAAGGATTTTGTCTTGATTTCACCAGGGATATGGCTAAAGTTTCGGGTTAAAGTTGATAATGACGATTTCATATATTAGGTTTTTGTGGTGACGGAATTTTATTGAAAAAATCAGAGCCTGTCAAAACTCTTTTCATTTCTATACAAAATTAACAGGATTGAATTCTTCTCCGGGCTGCATTAACCAAACAGCACCCTGAATTAATGATTTCGCTACAACACTTAACTGCTGTAAAAAAACCGGGTAATCCCCCTGCATTCATTTCCTATGAAAGGCCATAAGCTCCGGACCAACAGGCATCAGTCATAAATTCGTATCTTGCGCCCCATGAAAGAAATTTCAAACCGCTCGGCCACCTATCATTTTGCCATTGAACAAAAATTCACGGCCGGCATGGTATTGATGGGAACTGAGATCAAATCGATAAGGGGTGGAAAGGTGAGTTTTAACGACAGCTTTTGCCTTATCGTAAAAGGAGAACTTTTTATCAGGAGCCTGCATATCGCTGAATATAGTTTTGGTACCGCCTACAATCATGATCCCGTGAGAGAACGGAAATTACTGCTCACCAAAAGGGAATTGAAAAAAATAGATTCCAAAATGAAGGAAAAAGGATTTACCCTGATACCCCTGAAAATATTCATGAGTGAAAGTGGTTATGCTAAAATAGAGATTGCACTGGCTCGTGGTAAAAAAGCGCATGATAAAAGAGATAGTATCAAAGCCAAAGATGCAGATCGGGATCTGAAGCGGACTTTGAAGATGTAAGATGAGTATTTTTGACCCCGAATCCCCATCCTTTACCTGATATCACTTGACTTCACCATTTTAAATGAGTAAGTTTAGTCCCTAAAACCAAACTCATGCGACACCCTGTTTCCTGCCTCTTGTTAATTGCAGCATTTATCTGCTCGGCATTCATTTTTATTCATCACAAAACTTCCAAACTCAAAGAACGCGGAGAATCGGAAGACAAACGCGATGGTATGCAGGCCTATCTGGAACAACAGGTGGAAATGATGCGTGACCCCGTTACCGGCACGGTTCCCATGGAACGAATGCTGGAAGCAAAACGTTATAAAGATGAACTCATTGCCAGGCACCGGGCTGCCCTGGTAGGCGTGCAATGGACCACGCTGGGACCTAAAAACCAGGCAGGTCGCTCAAGGGCGATGCTGATCGACGCCAACGATGGTAGCGGAAATACAGTATTTGCCAGCAGCGTAGGAGGAGGTCTTTGGAAAACCACCGACATAACCCAGGCCGCTCCCCTATGGACTCCTGTAAATGATTTCTTCGATAATCTCGCGGTGACTTCGATTGCCCAGGATCCGTCCAACACTAATATTCTTTACCTGTGTACAGGGGAAGGGTATTCAAATTTTGATGCCATCCAGGGATTGGGTGTTTGGAAGAGTACAGACGGTGGGGCCAACTGGAACCAACTGGCTGCTACCAATAATTCGACTTTCAATTTTTGTCAGAAAGTAGTGGTACTCAGCACGGGTGTTGTGTTGGTGTGCACCAAATCAGGCTTGCAACGTTCAGCAAACGGGGGTACCAGCTTCACCAAGGTTTTGGGAACCGGTCTCGGCATTACGGGCGCCGTCAGCAATTTTTGTTACGACGCAGAGGTTGCTGCCAACGGAGATATTTATGCAAGCCTCAATCAATCGATACACAAATCTACCGACGGGGGTATTACTTTTGGTAGCGCACAAACGGTACCCATTTCAATGTCGCGGGTGGAACTGGCCTGCGCCCCTGGTGATGCGAACTATGTGTATGCGGTAGTGGAATTGAGTAGTGCCATAAACGGGATACTACGCACTGTCAATGGTGGTACTACCTGGACCTCCCGCACAGAACCGGTGGATGATGACAATGGCATTTCGCCTACCGACTATTCAAACGGGCAGGCCTGGTATGATATTTCGATGGCAGTGGACCCTAATGACCGCGATATTTTATATGTAGGTGGTATCGACCTGTTTAAATCCACAGATGGCGCGGCTTCCTGGACCCAGATCAGTCACTGGTATGGAGGTTTCGGTTCGCAATATGTACATGCAGATCAGCATAATGTGCAATTCAAATCTGGTAGTTCTTCTGTCATTTATTTTTGCAATGACGGTGGTATTTTTCAAACTACCAATGGTACCAATGCCATTCCAACCATTAGTGATAAAGGTAGCAACCTGGTAACGGCCCAGTTTTTTGGTTGTGCCATGCACCCCACAGCCCTTACTTCTCATTTTCTCGCCGGCGCACAGGACAATGGCTCTCATTTGTTTACCACTGATGTATTGCAAAATACGGTTCAGGTAACGGGCGGTGATGGTGCCTTTTGTAATATCGACCAGGACCAATCGCAATACCAGTTTACACAATATGTTTACAACAATTACCGTCGTTCTACCGATGGGGGATTTTCATTTGTAAATGTCAACAACGGGAATACAGGTAGGTTTATCAATCCTTCCGATTATGATGATGTAAACAATTTGATGTATGCGGCCCGCAATGCCGATCAGTACATTCGATGGAACGATCCGCAAACCGGGAATAGTTTTTCCAATGTAAGTGTGCCGGCCTTCAACGGTGGACAGGTATCGGCATTGAAAGTATCACCCAATACCAACAACCGCGTATTTTTTGCCATGGGAAATGGCGATGTATTCCGGGTGAACAGTGCTCATACCAATGCACCGGCTGTAACCGACATCAGTACCGGGCTTCCTTCGGCCTTTGCTTCCTGTATTGAAGTAGAAACCGGTAACGACAATCATTTACTGGTAACGTATTCCAATTTCGGACAAAACAGTATCTGGGAATCCACTGATGGTGGTGCTTCCTGGAACAGCGTGGAAGGTAACTTACCCGACATGCCGGTACGATGGGCATTGTTTAATCCGAACAATAACGACCAGGCTTTGATAGCCACTGACCTCGGTGTATGGAGTACCGACAACCTGAATGGAGGCGCTACTGTATGGGGTGCCAGCAATTCAGGATTGGCAAATGTGCGGGTAGACCAATTGCAGGTTCGTCAATCGGATAAATTGGTGATAGCCTCTACCCATGGACGGGGATTGTTCAGTTCCGATATTTTCACCACACCCACTGCCTTGTTCACGGCTGATAAAATAATCACTTATAAAGGAACTAATATTCAATTCACTTCTACCTCTTACAAAGACGTGAGCTGGGCATGGGATTTCGGAGACGGAAATAATTCTACGCTCGAAAACCCCGTACATGCCTATACGACCGCCGGAATTTATAATGTAACACTTACGATTAATGCCGGCGCTGCCACTATTACTAAAAATTCATACATTCAGGTTCTGCCTGACCGTGGTACACCTTATATTTTGACAGATGGCGGAAACTTTGAAGTAAATCCCAATGACTTCGGAGGCGATAACTTAACGGCAAGCGCATGGGCCAGGGGCAATTCAGTACAGGCCGGGAAAAATGGTACTTTAAGCGGAAGCAATGCCTGGGTGACCGGGATCGCATTAGCCAGCTATAGTGATAATGAAGATAACCGCCTGATGACGCCTAATTTTAATATGACCACTGCGGGCCTGTATACGATATCGTTTTTCAGGAAGAACAGTTTCGAAATCGACTTTGACGGATTCAGGGTTGAATATACTTTAGACAAAGGAACTACCTGGACTCCCCTCGGAACGGTACAAGCCAACTGGTATGACTTTGCCAACAATGCGTCTACTACTTCATTTGACGTTAATGAACCTTATTTCAATTTACCCAAAACCTTGTTTACGCTTTGCCAGTATGATGTTTCATTCCTGGCCGGTAATGCCAATGTTGCTTTCCGGCTTCGCTTTAAATCTGATGGTGGGGTAACGGATGCGGGAGTTGCCATTGATGATTTTCAATTGCTGGGACCTCCCAATGTAGCCCTGCCGCTGAATCTTACCAGTTTTGAAGCCAGCAAACAAAATGCCGATGTATTGTTAAAATGGAATACCCAAAATGAAATCAACGTTTCTCACTTTGAACTGGAACGCAGTACAGATGCTATTCATTTTGAAAAAATCTATCATTGCCCGGCAAAAAATGAAGTGAGCCATCAATATGATTATACTGATTTAGTGAGCCGGGAGAATATCAATCACGGAAAATTATATTATCGCTTAAAGATGGCAGATAACGATTCCCATGTAAGCTATAGCGACATCAGGTCCATTGATTTTGGAGATCAGGGAAAAGGATTCAGTTTCGGTCCCAACCCATTCAGTGACCTGATCCGGATCAATACCCTTGCCATTATTCACGCTGTAACAGTATACGACCTCAGCGGAAATAAAGTGTATGAAAACCGGCAGATCAAAAACAGGGATATCCGTTTCAATGCATCATTGCCTGCGGGTTGGTATGTAATGAAAGTAGAAACCGAAAATGGCACCTATACGGAGAGGGTATTAAAAGCAGATCAATAAGGGTGATAAGAACCCGCCTACCTTGTTCCTTTGCTTTTAAAATAAAACCGGTAAACAAAAAAACTACTGAACAGCAATGGCAGGGTAGACAGGATTGTCTTTACCTCAGGAACCATGATCCCAATCAGAAGTAAAAACAAATAGAACAATACCAGAATACTAACGCCAAGCAGGTTGATCCATTTTGCAGTCCTGCCTGTCAGCATCAATACCAGCAGGATCAATTGCGCTAAAAGGGGTGCTAAAATCACCGGGTGAAAAAGGGCCTGGGGATTGCTTCCTGTTTCGCGTAAAATATCAAATTCAGCCTGGAACATGAAAGAGGACTGTGTGACACCCCATTCTATATATCCCAGCAGTGAAGTAATCAGCACCAAAAAATTAAGGAATCTCGGGTTGGCAAACATTTGAAATTTATTTTGAAAAATATCAGGGACAGTTTTTCATTTTTTTCCAATGATAACCCTTGTCTGTTTGTTCCTCTGCCTGCCATCCCTGGAATATTTCAAACTGATCACCCTTAGCCATCATATAATAATAATCACCGGCACCCGCCCACCAGGCTCCACAGGCAGAGAGGGCAGCCGCGGGAATGCCCATTTCTGCATAATCACTTTTCTCATACATCCTGGCTTCACCCGCAATTTTCGCTATCGGGGTGCTTTGCCCGTTACACAACAAACTGATATCGGCATGTGGGGTACCGTTTGCATCTTCCGGACTTTGTTTGATTTTAAACTCAGCGGTCGGCATGGGAGCAGTTCCTTGATCAACAACCGCGGTAGTCGTTTGCGTGGACACGGGAGGCGCATCCACAGGTGTAATAGTGGTGGTGCTTTCTGTTGTGGTAGTGGTAGATTCAGTGCTTGTAGTACTACTTTCTTTTTCCTTGCAGGATTGTACTTGTAAAAAAGATAAAAAGCCGAGCGTAGCTAAATAAAAAAATGATTTCATAAAGGTTTGATATTTGATATGCGATAAATATACAAAAACAAAAAATAATGAAAAATGAAAAATGCCTGCCGGCTGTTACAAGCGGAAGCTCTCATCAGGACCAGCAATTTCAAACTCACGCTTATTTACTAAAAACTTTTTTTAAAAATCCCTCCATATCTTTCCATGATTTTGCATCTGCCTCTGCATGATATCTTACCGGCATATTGAATTTTTTACCTATGGCGGTGGCATCAGGATTTGTAAAGGCATGGGTAGCGTCGGCATACACTTTAAAGATATAGGGTGCTTTTACGGAATCAAGATTCTGTTTAAAATTTTTGATATCTTCATCGCTTACTGTTCTGTCGGCCCCTCCATGACAAACCAGTATCTCGCCTTTTACAGAACCGGGTATTGCCTCCACACCCGATAAACTTCCATGAAAGCTCACCACGGCTTTAAAGTCCATTCCCATCTTTGCCATATTCAGCACCATACCACCCCCGAAACAATACCCGATGGCGGCCATTTTAGTATCATCCAGCATCCGGTAACGTTTCAAAGTATTTACTGCCGCTTCTATTCTCACTTTAGCCTTTGCCGGATCTTCATAAAAGGGCATGGCCATTTCACCCGCTTCTTTTGGTGTGGAAGCTATTTTCCCGTCCCCGTATAAATCAACGGCAAAGGCCATATAACCCAAAGCTGCCAACATCCTGGCTCTGCGTCTGGCATATTCATTGCAACCCCACCATTCATGTACCACCAATACCCCGGGTCGTTTTCCTTTTTTCAATTTATCGTAGGCGATATAACCCTTCATCTGCACACCGGCTACACTATACGTAACGGGTTGTTCTACAATTTCAGTAGCAGGATCTTTGGCCTGAATCGAAAATGTGGAAAATGCCAATACAAGCAAGAGTAAATATCTGAGAGACATACGATTTATTTTCCTGCAAATTTACGTTTAATGATTGCTCCCCCGGATGGGGATTCAGATTAATTTGAATTTTATTTGAACTGGTATGGTCTGGTAATTTTGCTGACAAACTTTCGACTACAGGATTGCTATTGAAGCCTGCATGATCTAAGCTTTGACCTATCTGCCGGAAATCGACTACATACTTCTTCTATACTGTCCCCCCACTTCAAACAATGCATTGGTGATTTGGCCAAGGCTGCAGTATTTCACCGTCTCCATCAATCCCTCAAAAAGATTTTCATTGTGAATAGCTTTCAATTGCAGGGTTTTCAGCATCTCCTGGCCTTTATCACCACTTCGTTTCCAAAGGTCCTGTACAGTTTGTATCTGGGCTTCCTTTTCTTCAGTGGTACTCCTGATCACTTCCTGGGGTAATATGGTGGGAGACCCTTCCTTACTTAAAAATGTATTCACACCAATGATGGGGAATTTCCCATTATGCTTCAGGGTTTCATAGTACAAACTCTCTTCCTGTATTTTGCTTCGCTGATACATGGTTTCCATGGCGCCCAATACCCCGCCCCTTTCACTGATGCGGTCAAACTCCAACAGCACAGCTGCTTCCACGAGTTCGGTAAGTTCCTCTATGATGAAACTGCCCTGCAAAGGATTTTCATTTTTCGCCAGACCCAGTTCTTTATTAATAATCAACTGTATAGCCATCGCACGACGTACACTTTCTTCAGTGGGTGTAGTGATAGCCTCATCATAGGCATTGGTATGCAGGCTATTGCAATTGTCGTAAATCGCATACAGGGCCTGCAATGTGGTGCGGATATCATTGAAATCAATTTCCTGTGCATGTAAACTCCTGCCCGAGGTTTGAATATGATATTTCAGCATCTGGCTTCTTTCATTGCCGCCGTATTTCAACTTCATGGCCTTACTCCATATCCTTCGCGCTACGCGACCGATTACACTGTATTCGGGATCGATACCATTGCTGAAGAAGAAGGAAAGGTTGGGCGCGAAATCATCAATGTGCATACCGCGACTGAGATAATATTCTACAAACGTGAAACCATTGCTCAGGGTAAAAGCAAGCTGCGAGATAGGATTGGCGCCCGCTTCAGCGATATGGTACCCACTGATACTTACGCTGTAAAAATTTCTCACGCCCTTATCAATAAAATATTGCTGCACGTCACCCATCACCCGCAATGAAAATTCAGTTGAAAAAATGCAGGTATTCTGGGCCTGGTCTTCTTTTAAAATATCTGCCTGTACTGTACCCCTTACCTGCTTCAAAGTATCGGCTTTTATTTTTTGATAAATATTTTCGGGCAATACATCTTCACCGGTCACACCCAGCAACATCAGTCCTAATCCATCGTTTCCTTCCGGTAAACTATCCGCATGATACTCCGGAAAATTTGCTTCACTGTTTTTTTTCAGGGTAGCTATTTTGCTCTTCACCTCTTCCTCGAGTCCGTTTGCTTTTATGTATAATTCACATTGCTGATCAATGGCAGCATTCATAAAAAAGGCGGCTATGATACTGGCCGGACCATTGATGGTCATGCTTACCGAAGTTTTAGGATCGGCGAGATTGAAGCCACTGTATAATTTCTTTGCATCATCCAGGCAACATACACTTACGCCACTGTTTCCGATTTTACCATAAATATCAGGGCGGTGACCAGGATCATTACCATACAGGGTTACACTGTCAAATGCAGTACTCAGGCGGGCTGCAGGTAATCCCCGGCTTACATAGTGAAATCGCTTATTGGTTCTTTCAGGAGCACCTTCTCCGGCAAACATACGGGCCGGATCTTCCCCCTCCCGTTTAAAAGGATATATACCGGCCGTATAAGGGAAGGAGCCCGGGAAATTTTCCTGTAATGCCCATTGCAATATTTCACCCCAGGCTTCAAAGCGTGGCACCGATACTTTCGGAATTTGCGAATGACTCAAACTTTCGGTATGAGTCTTAATTTTTATTTCCTTTTCCCTTACTTTATAAACAAAAAATTCATTTACATAGTTTGCTTTAATGTCTTTCCAGTTGTCGAGCAGGTATTTATTTTTTGGATCCAGTTCGAGCTGTAATTTCTGTTCCAGCGATTGCAACTCTTTAATCAGGCGGTCCCTATCCTCAATTTTAGATTCCTTCAGGGTTTCAATTGTTTTATATATTCCGAACAATTTTTGCGCTGTATCTGCCTGTGTATTCGCCCAGCTATCATACTTCCGGTTGTTTTCTGCTATTTCGCTCAGGTATCTGGTTCTGGATGGGGGAATAATATAGATTTTTTCACTCATTTCCTCACTGGCATGAAAATTCGTTTTCAGATTTTCCTGTCCTGTTTTCTGCACCAGTATATCCATCAGGGCTTTGTATAAAGTATTGGCACCGGGGTCGTTGAACTGGCTGGCTATGGTTCCAAACACCGGCATGTCGTCGGCATTTTTTTCAAATAGTTTATGATTGCGCTGGTATTGTTTTTTTACATCCCGTAAGGCATCCAGGGCTCCACGTTTGTCGAATTTGTTGATGGCAATAATGTCGGCAAAATCGAGCATGTCTATTTTTTCCAACTGGGTAGCCGCACCGTATTCGGGAGTCATCACATACATACTTACATCACAATGTTCGGTGATTTCGGTATCGCTTTGTCCAATGCCGCTGGTTTCTAAAATGATGAGATCAAACTGTGAGGCTTTCAAAATATCCACGGCATCCTGCACATACTTACTCAGGGCAAGATTACTTTGACGGGTGGCCATACTACGCATGAACACATGATCGTTGCGGATGGCATTCATACGGATCCTGTCGCCCAGGAGCGCACCTCCCGTTTTTCGTTTGCTGGGATCAACCGAAATGATCCCTATTCTTTTTTGGGTATGATCCATTACAAAGCGGCGCACCATTTCATCTACCAACGATGATTTACCTGCCCCGCCAGTTCCGGTAATACCCAGTACCGGTGTTTTTACCGCGGACACTTTTTCTTTCACCAGCTTCAGCATGGCAAGGGTTTCGGGAGCATCCGGGAAATTTTCCGCAGCACTTATACAACGGGCAATGCTTTTAAAATCGTTTTGCTCCAGCAATTTCACTTCGCCATTCAGTTGCTCTCCGGTGGCATAATCACTTTGGGCCAACAGATCGTCTATCATACCCTGCAATCCCATAGCTCTTCCATCATCCGGACTATACACCCGGGTGATACCATGTTCATGAAGCTCTTTGATTTCATCCGGTAAGATCACGCCACCTCCCCCGGCAAAAATTTTAATATGACCACATCCTTTTTCTTTAAGCAAATCATACATATATTTCAAATACTCCACATGGCCGCCCTGGTAGCTGGTCATCGCAATGGCATTGGCATCCTCCTGGATAGCACAGTCCACCACATCCTGTACGCTTCTATCGTGACCCAGGTGTATCACTTCAGCACCACTGGATTGCATCACCCTTCGCATGATATTGATACTGGCGTCATGCCCGTCAAAAAGCGAGGCTGCGGTTACAATGCGGATCTTGTGTTTGGGGTGGTACATGGTTCTGCGGATTTTAGTTTCCCGAAAGGGCAAAATTAAGGAAAAAAACGGCAGTTTGGATAAGTGGGAACTGCTTAAAGGTGGGACCCAGGGAAGATCTAGCATTTGTAAACTCAGCGGGATAGGATCTGTATTATCTTTTGAATGAGTTCGTACGAATAGGTCTCTACAGATGCAGGTGGCCAAGCGTTCAGTTTTACTCAAAAACTAATCTTTTCCGTCCGGTATACCCTATCCTTCTCCCCGATCAGTTTCGCGTTCCATTTATTTCCATCAAAAGTATATTGAGTAGAATCCGAATAAGATACCGTTTGTATGGACCCGGTGTCTTTGTCGTCACCATGACTCACCATGGCTGAAAATAATTCAGTGGTAGATTTCGGACCGCAGGCTCCTGAAAATTCCACACCACTACCCCAGGTTCCATCGGCATAGGATTGGTGGGATAATATTTTATTGATACGGGAGGCATCAGTAAAATACGTTATATGGCTTTGGGTGTACCCACAGGCCGGAAAACCATAACAGATGGTAAGAAAGTGCTCGCAACTGTTTCCGGCCGTATCCATGCCTTCAAAATAATGACTGAGTTCTTCATCACCCCGGCTATCGAAAGTATCTGTAATCGCATTCACCTGTTTGCCCTTCACATAGTATAGCAGATCTACTACAACTTTGCGACTTGAATCGGCCTGCCAGGCACCTGGCGCCATAATACCTGAAACGGCAAACCGGTTGCTGTCGCCTGTAAAACGGATGGTATCTGTTTTTGTATAGGAACGGTTTAGAGGAGTGAAGGCAGATCCGGGGTTTGCGGCAGCCGGACTGTTATTTTCTTTGCAGGCAGAAAAGGAGATAAAACATATCCCGTACAATAAAATGAGTGACTTGGATATCATAGTTGTGCTATATCCCGGCAAAATACAAAACAAATTTTATTTGCAGTAGCCGACCGTACTTGAATACCATGCTTGCCAATCAGGCATCCGGGAACACGAAATGTTTTTATAAATTCAACTTGCCAGACAATCACGACATGGGAAATTAATTTACCTCGGCTCCTGCGAAGTTGTCAAATACACTGCAGGACAAATACTTCAATACTTATGTTTGCGATGAATGAGTGTTATGACGCAAATTTGTTTTTAGCAAACTTATCGATCAGCCAAACCAAAATCCCGTAGGCAATCAACATGACCGGATAGGTGATCACAATCAGGAATACATATCCATGACGTTTGCTGGCTGCCTCGCCAATCAGGTAGTCGATAAAATCGAATGCATACAAATACGACAGGATAAAAAGCAGGGGCATGAGCAGCATTCCAACAATAGCTACAGATGAGTATGGCTTAGCAGGATTTTTTTTACGGTATAAAACAACCAGCCACAGATGGATCAATACCAACAGCATACTTACTATCACGGCAATTCCAAAAGGTTGCAGTCGCATCATTTGCTTCGCCAGTTTACCGGGTTCGGGAACTAAGGATATCAGTATATATTCCGATGGAAGTTTTGAAAAGGTCCAGGTATTTTTCGCAGATATTTTACCCTCCACAGGCAATCCCAGGTTGGAGCTGATATGCTCAGCAGTACCGGCCAATTCCACCACTAGGGTAAGTCCGCCAAAGGAGCGCCAGTATTTGGCAGGTGACAAGGAATACCGGAAGCTGCTGCTACGTAACCAATCAGAACGATCGGTCCACACATTTCCGGAATAAGTCACACGAACTTTATGCACTCCTTTCTGCAATTCTGTATGAAAATATTTCAGATCATCTATAGGGTAGCTGCGGCTATTATGTTCATCCCAGGATATACTGATTTGACGGGGCGACTTTTCAACCTCCTGCTGACCTATATATGCCTGCATACTAAAGTCGGGACTGTTTTGGTCGCTGATATTTTGCAAGGCAAGCGGCTGATCGTCCAACCATACCCTGAAGCTGTCTTTGTAATCCCTGGCCAGGAAAAGCAGGGGGATTTGCATACCGGCTTTATCACATTGAATAGTATACTCCACCTCGTAAAATGCGGTACGAAAATCTTTATCTATTTTGATATGAATGAACTCTGAAAGAATGTCCACATCCCGGCTCGAAAAAGCGATGGCCGATTTACTTCCTTCTGTGATGGGAGAAGCCATATTGGCATAAGAGCTTTGCGAAAAAATAAGAAGTGTGAAAAAAATTTGGAATATGATTTTCATGTGCTAAAAAATTTGATTCGGAATATAGATTTGTTTCAGAATATAGCCGGCAGTACGGCTTATCACATTTATAGTAAATATCCACAAAGGTGACCCGCTGCCCTGTTTGCGTAAGGCAACTTTGCGACAAACGATGATAAGGACTGCGACCGAAGTGTTTGTCGAATTCCGGTCTCTGAGGAGCGGTAGCCGTAAACTAATTTGTAAAATACCGCTGCGATCGAAGAGTCTGTAACTTGCAGTGACGAGATGCCGGCTGAGGGTTACCTAGTGGCAGATTCTTCGATCGCTGGATATACACGTTCTCTCCCTGGGTGATAGCATCCGCTCCTCAGAAAACGTTTTTAAGGGATCACCGGATCTGCACGAAGGCTCCATGGGGGATCGCATCCGCACCTTGAATCGAAATTGATTAACTTTAATTATGGAAAAAGGGGGAGCAACCTATATCACAACCAACAAAAACAAAACCACACTTTACACAGGTGCTACATCCGACCTGATCGCAAGAATTCAACAACACCAGGAAGGATTTTTCTTAAATAGTTTTACTAAACGATACAATGTTACTATACTGGTTTGGTATGAATTGTTTCATTCGATAGAAGAAGCCCTGGCGAGAGAAAAGCAGATCAAGGGCTGGACCAGAGTTAAAAAAATCAGCCTGATCGAATCTATGAATCCGGAATGGAAAGATCTGTGGGAAGAAGTGAAGCAATGGTAGAGCTGTTAGGCTTGATGTTATTCCGTTCTCTGAGGAGCGGTAGTGCTAAACTAATTTGTAAAATACCACTGCGATCGAAGAGTCTGCCACTATTCGAAGATCAGCTCCTGAGGCACGTTGAATTCCGTTCTCTGAGGAGCGGTAGCCGTCAACTAATTTATACAGTTCCGCTGCGATCGAAGAGTCTGTAACCTGAAAAGACAAGATGCCGGCTGAGGAATACCTAGTGGCAGATTCTTCGATCGCTGGATATTCACGTTCACTCCCTGGGGGATTGCATCCGCTCCTCAGAAAACGTTTGGGGAGTAGTTCCCTGAGGCCTTTTGAAGGACGTCACCTGAGACCGGTCAAATTCCGTTCTCTGAGGAGCGGTAGCCGTAAACTAATTTGTACAATACCGCTGCGATCGAAGAGTCTGTAACTTTCAGGAACGGAGTGCAAACCGCGGAATGCCTAGTGGCAGATTCTTCGATCGCTGGATATACACGTTCACTCCCTGTGGGATTGCATCCGCTCCTCAGAAAACGCTTGGGAGTCGTTCCCTGAGGCCTATTGAACAACGTTCCCTGAGACCGGTCAAATTCCGTTCTCTGAGGAGCGGTAGCCGTAAACTAATTTGTACAATACCGCTGCGATCGAAGAGTCTGTAACTTTCAGGAACGGAGTGCAAACCGCGGAATGCCTAGTGGCAGATTCTTCGATCGCTGGATATACACGCTCACTCCCTGAGGGATTGCATCCGCTCCTCAGAAAACGTTTGGAAAAACTACTCCACCACCTCCATCTTCCCTCTCTTCTCCCCGCTCTTCAAAAGATAAACCCCAGGCGTCAATCCACTGATATCATTCATCTTTGCAGCAAACAAAATCCCAATCATCCTGCCCTGCAGATCGTAGAGCTCAATATTTTCATTTGTTCCGCTGATCCAAACCTGGTCTTTAGACGGATTAGGTGTTACCAGCAGTTGTGGTTTAGGAATGTCTACATTATTCACGGCCGTCGCATTGGGATCTATCACATAAAACGCATGGGAACAGGTGATACCATTCATCGTAACATCAAAATGCCAGGTGCCATATTGCGGGCTGGCAGGTATGTTATAACTCCAGTACCAGTAGGAGGCTTCATAATAAATATTCGGGGTATGATTCCAGGTTTGAAATACAGAATTATCGGGGCGGCGTACTGTATAGGTAGCCTGCAGGTTGGTAAGCTGATCGCGGAAGTAGGACGCAAAGTATACGAGTTCGGATGCAAAGAAAGTATCGCGGGTATTTTTGGTATGCAGTGCCGGACAGGTATTGAAAACCGGTGGCGCATCATGGGTAAGGGTTACATTAACAGCAGGATCGTAATAATCCCGGGCAGGGCTCCAGAGATTGGCGGCACCGGGATTGCAGGGACCCGAAAAAGGATCCACCAGGTTATTAGCCACATCATGCAATTCAAAATGAAGATGTGGTCCGGTAGAAGAACCTGAACTGGCTACCAATCCTAGCTTTTCTCCCGTGACTACTGTACCGCCAATGGGTTTGGTAGTAAGCGAACCGTTTTTCATATGCCCGTACCAGGCCACTGTGCCATCACTGTGTTCTACAAAAACCGCATTCCAGTTGGGGTTTGAGAAATCGCAGTTCATATCAGTATTCCCATCATACTTGTCTACGATAGTACCCGGTGCTGCGGCTATCACTTCCACCTGTCCGTCGGCATACATATTCCAATCGAATGGCCAGAGAAAAATATCCGCTCCTCCATGATTGTAACCACTGGCGAGATCATAGGTTCTTTGACCACAATTGAAATCTTCCACCAGGTTGGGATAATTCAGGTCATGATCTACAAAATTGGAAATACCGTAATAACTGCAGTAGTCAAAACCTGCCGCCTGTTTGAGTGGCCAGGACAGGCTGACCCTGGTTTTTTTCGGCGTTTTTAATTTGCCCGCCAGCAGTAAGACTTTTCTGTTTTCCTGTATCCGCTTTTCTGTTTCTACCTTCTGTATGCCGGAAATACAGGGTGAAGGCGCGGGTTTGTATCCACCACCCCCGGTTGCTGTTTGTGCGCAAACGCTTTGAAAGGAAAACGCGACCACAGCAGCCGGTAAAATTAATTTCAGTAAAAGAGACATAGGATTTGATTTGTTCAAATGTAACGCAGCGCGAGAGGAAATGCAAATGAGAGTTTCATAAGTGAATAGTAATCTTCGTCTTTTGCAATGAACACCATGCTGAAGTATTCTGTATCCACTGAAATCGGGTGGTGTTTCAGGTGATCATGTCCTGATTTCTTTCACTACTCATCTCTCTTTACGGGCATACTTCTCATGATTCCCATCGGCAGGTTATGAGAATACAGGGTACTCCGGATTTCCCTGATCTTACTAATCTTTTCACTGGGTACCCGCTCGCCAAAGTCGATCAAAGCCTGATCACAATCGCGAATAATCTCCTGTTGAATCTGTTCATAATTTCTACGATTTTCTTTATAGCCTTTCTCTTCCTGGTAAGCAGCTTCGTAGTAACTAAGGGCATCCATGGCCCGGGCGTTGATCTGCGAAAGGAAACGGTCACAGGCAGCCTCCGTTTCCGGGTTGTACTTTGAGCCGGCTACCGGATTGCTTTGTCCACCCTGGTTCAGGTAAGGATTGGGTTGTTTGTCTACAGCTGCAAATGGATTGGCTATGGGTTCATCCACATATTTATTTTTGAAAAAGGCAATATCAGCACCTTTGCTGTCGCTTGCCATCACCCGGAGATGGGAAACGAAAGTAAAATCTGCCATTACGATATGATAGATGATATCAGGATCGTTTTCATAAGCCGTTGCATAAACCACATTAGACGCGATGATTTTTCTGTCAGATAAGCGGATGATCTCAGCGCTCACAATCTTACCACGATCATACATGATCACATGGATCAGGTCATTCTCCCGGTCCCATTCGCGACACATGCTATCGCGTTTACCATCCACATATTTGGTATGGGCCATGGCCTTACCCTCATAGGGATCCCCTTCCCTTACGGTAGACCAACCATTGCAAATACTGTTGCCCTTATCATCTTTGCCCCACAGGTCGTCACAGGTGAGCCAGGCTTGTTTGCCCCGATAGGTGACGGCTTCTTTCACGGGCCCGCTATTGCCTTCCCCGGCTTTGCTTCCACTGCGTGATTTCGGTTGCGCAAAAAGCGCGGGCTGAATCAGAAAAATAAGGAATACCCAAAGCAACAAGCGTTTCATTTTGAATATATTCATGACAGATGCAAAATTAAGGCGTGAGGGAGGAAATAAAATACCGTGAGGGGGGTATTTGGGGGGGGGTAGCGGGTTGAGGGTTGAGGGTTTGAGGTTGAGGGAGTAGTGAAAGGTTTTCGGGTCTAGATTGAATCTAAATGGTAGAAATAGTCTCTGAAGAAAAGTAAAATGTAAGTTGTCAAAATTTCACCACAATCAATGGTCTTCAGTTGAGCATTTTGTTCAGGAAAAAAATCCCACCCCGATTTGAGTAATGTGAAAGACAAAAGCAGCCCGGTACTATTCATCCAACATACAATACAACAGAATTTTTATATGACAGTCGCCCCCATTGGCATCGTTTTCTTTGCAACCAAAGGTCACAGAGTTCGTTCCATCAATTCCTTTCAATACCATAAATCCGGATTTCAGTTTATTGCCGCCCACCCACATCAGTCCATCTCCTTCATTGTCGGATTTTTTCAGCACTTCCATCATATTGGTAGGAACAGTGCCCAGCATGGCTTCTGTAATGGTGCCGGACTCAAGATTGCCCGCGGCTGTCACGCCTACTATACGCTGTCCCGGGGGACAAACTGCATTCCGTACACATCCATTGTTATTTCCATTGGCTATGCAATCCACATAGCGGCGGGTGACATCATTATGCCTGCCTCCTTTGGTAAGTTCTCCATCGGAGCAGGAATAATCCCAGGTAGATAAGTCGGCACCCAATTGCAGGGCCTGAATAGTTTCCCCGTCGTCTATAAAATCGCGCCTGTATCCTTTTGACCCTATGTAACATCCTGCCCGGCGGCGGTTGGCTTCCTGCACGGTGTAATTGTAATCCACGTAGTTGAGAAAATTAACCGAAGGGTTTTTTGTCAGGATCATTTCTGAAACGGGTCTTTTAAAAATCCGGTTTTGCATCACTACATTATAGCGGGCAAAATCAAGATTGGATTCACTGCTACCATAAGGAGATCCGGCATCATCCTCACAAAATCCAAACCATCCACCGGTAGTTAAAAATTCAGCATTTTTTGAAGAAAGATACACAGAAGGATTTTCGTCACTAAAATGATTGTAGTAGAAAATATTGTTAATGATCTGGTTGTGCGTTGGACCCGAATGCCTGACCACACCTCCTTCACCGCAGTTGCGATAAAGGTAAATGCCTCCATTGCTCAAACCTGAAAAATAATTACTGACGAGGTAATTGGAACTGGAACCATCAATCGCTATAAGAGGCCTGTCCCAGGTATCAAAAGCATGATCACCGGTAGCTACATGGATATAATTATTTTTCAGGGTATTGCAACATGACTCTGCATCCAGGTAAACGGCCACAGCATTGGAATAACCCTTGATTTCAGAATTGATCAGTTTTGAATAGGTAACACCCGGAGCGAAATATAATGGATTGGTACCCTCTCCCGTGATTGTGATACTATCCAGGATGATATGGGAGGGGGCATTGGTCCTGGCTCTTTGCGTATGATTGGCCCTCTTGGATGAATTTTTAAAATGGTTTACCATTACACCATTGTCATTGTACTCCCTACCCTGTCCATTATAGGCCATCCCCCATATCCTGATATTGCCCGTTACATCAAGGTTACGGATAACAATATTATGAGGGGCTTCCCATTTGCGGATGCTTCCCGCCAGGTAACTTCTGCTCCTGATTTCGATTCTGGGCTTACTTGATTTTTCAGTTCCTTCAGCCTGTTTCAAAATGGCGCCATTCCCTTCAACCAGCACTGTGCTTGCATCCATTCCCTCAAACAATAAACGTTTGGTAATAATTTCTCCGGGGCGAAAGCGGCAACTGCAATCAATCACCACGTATGCTCCACCATCTTCCGCCAAAGCCCGTATCTCCTGCATTTTTTGTTCACTACACTGGGTTTTTGGCCGATAAGGGGGTAGACGGGTACTTAAAAGTATTTCAATACTGGCATGGATGGCCCTGATACCCGGAGTGACCTGGGCAGAAACAAAATTCACTACGAAAAGTGAAATCATAAAGGATATAATCCAGGGTATTAAACAGAAATAATATTTCATTGATTTGGTTTTTTTGGTTCCCACAATATACAGCATCCTTTTTCAAGCTGTCCTGGTATTGGTCGCAATGTTGAAGTTCCTAATCGTGGTACTCCCGGGTGAAATGTCCATATACGTCCAGTTTATCAGCCGGACAGGCTATATTCATTTTTTAATTATTCCTAACCCCTCTCCTTCACCATATCATACACCACCTTGATCATTTCCACCTGCTGCTTCAGATGCCCGTGGCCGGCTTCAATATTGATATAGGGAATCCTGTGTTGCTGGGCCCAGATGGACAGGGAGCCATCATCTTCGGGGGTTTCACTTTGCCACACCACGTTGAAGGCTACATTTTTCAGGTAGGCAAAATCCACTGAATCGGTGACGATGAAAAAATCATCAGGACTTTCTTTGGGCGCTATAAAAACCTCCCGGGCATTGAGGGTATTTTTATAACTCAACACTGAAAAGTCGGCAGGGGAATTGTTGTGAATGGCGATCATGCATTTCTGTGAGGCCGTATCAGCAAAAACGCTGAGCAGACTGTCCGCAAATGTTTTGATGAGTCGCTTTAAAGAATCCGGGTAGGGACCATTGTTTTCATTCAGCGTTTTTACGATGCCTGTATCAGTAAATATGCGGTTGGGATCAAAACGTATAGGGGTAAAAACAAAAAGTATCAATCTCTATATCTCTAAAAAAGTGCGAAAACCTGCACAAACAGTATGTTTTAGCCGATTTTTACCAAATAGCATCCAAAAACGAAAAGTATCGGATGCCCCACTTTAGGCCTACTTTATCCCCTCTTTAATCACTGAATAAACCATCGTTAAATGACTGTTTGCCACCGAACAGCGACCAAATAGGTCACTTCTTTCTAAAAACGGCGTTCTCGAGTGCTAAAATGCGCTCCAGTACAGTATTAAGCCCTTTTATTTCCTGTTCAATGAGCCGGAAGTCATCAGAAATATGCGTTACCGCTTCGTAAATACCCAGGATATCAATCACGTTTTCTTTGTACGGAGCGTGGGTTTCATTATCAGATACACACCTGACCGTTTTTTCACCAGTTTTATAGTATAAACGCTTTAAACACAGGCCGTCCGGGGTGCAGATCATGTATACCCTACCGCCTTTTATCTCTGAAATATTGGCCTTTTCCTTCACAATTACCCATTCTTTGTCCTTTACAGTCGGGTGCATACTGTCACCAGTGACCGGGAAACAGTAAAAGGTACCACTCGTATGCATTAGCTGCGGCAGTGTAAAACGCGGCAGGTCGCGCATTTCAGCCTCATTATGTACGATTTGCGCCCATCCAGCTGCAACACTCTGATTTACCAGGATAATATTGCTACGCCCGGAGTACTGCAGATCGGGCTCAGCCGTTAACAAAGGAGTTGGGGGGGCAGTTGGGGGGGCAGTTGGGGGGGCAGTTGGGGGGGCAGTTTTTTTAATTGATTTCAATACTGTTTCCGGTATATTTTGATCAGCTTTTTTGATGGCATTTCCCAACTTGTCTTCGAACGTAATTGGCCCTATCCCTTCAAAAATAAATCTGTAGCTAACAGGAAAATGGCTAAATAAGTCCCTCAGAACTTCTGTAGTAACACCCATTCGCGATTTCAGAATTTCTGTAAGACGCTGCGGGCTAATTCCCATTTTTGCCCCAAATTCCGTTTTGTTTTTAACAAAGCCCAGCCTTACAATCTCCTCGAAAGCCTTTATAAATCGCGTATTTATTGAATTTTCAGCCATTATGAAATAAAAAGTAAAGAAATTCTGTAATTCACTTGGTGATTACAGAAATTCTGTATTTATTTGTACTTCAAAATATATACAGAATGGCCAAAAGTAATACATCAAAAACAAAAAGTATGCGGATTAACAAATATGTGACCGCGAAAATGGTGGCCGAAGCAGCCGGTTGCAGTACCATAATGGTAAGAAAAGTGTGGAGTGGGAAGCGTAACAGTGAGAAAAAGAAGGGGGAGGCGGTTGAAGTTGCTACCATGCTTTTGCAGGACTGTATCTATCGCGGCATCGAAAAAGCAAAGGATCTGATTAATAAAGTTCAAGCCGACTAACGGCAGTCTCCCAACAAAACCGCCTCCGGGAACCCCTGGATGCTCTACGACCTGAGAATCAAAAGCAAATAGGGGCCGGAAGGAGGCGGAAAGCAAAATTAACAAAACACACTCTAAAACTGCACACCTTGCAAATTCAAAACGATAAACTGTATTTCAACTATAGCGAATTAGTACCAACGGTATTGAGCGTAGAGAATTACAAGTCGCAGAAAAAACGAGGTTCTATCACTCTCCTCGGACGTGGCGGCAATGGCCGTGAGGTGTTAATAGAAGCGGACAGCCTACCGGAAAAATACAAGTTGATGGCCAAAGCCCTGGTTTGCGGAGGTCTCGAACCAGGTGAATACTACCTGAAGAGCAAAATAGTAAACTGGCTTCCTTACTGCCCAGCTTCAGATCATGCAGCAATCGATCAGTACCGCATCACTAAAACCCGGAGCGACTTTGAAACCGGTGAAATCTCAACGGTAGACAAAGAAGGCCTGCCCACCGACGCAAAGGATCAGTACATCATGGAGGCCCGTTGGATCCTGTTAATGACTGAGGGTTACGACCGATACAAAAAGGAACTCAAGAACCTGCAGATCACCTCAGTCGAACAGTTCCGCACCCTTTGCATAACCATAGCCAACAGCAAGGGCATGAAGTTCGGAACCAACCTGGTAGCTTTCAGCAGGGATAAGATCCGGCCCTACCAGCAAAGCGGGATCCTCGGCCTGGTAAGTAAGAAGTGGGGTAACAAAAGTGCCGAGAAAGTGAACGAAGAAAGCCTCCAAACGTTAATTGATCTGTACGCTGTACGTACCAAACCAACCACTACAAAAATCACCAAAGCATACAATACCATCGCCGCTTCAAAGGGATGGGATACCGTAACAGAGCAGACGGTTTACAACAATCTTTACAAGCCTGAAGTAAGGCAAGCCTGGACACTCGGACGTGACGGTTACGATGTTTGGAAACGTGAGTATGAAATAGCCGGTACCAGGTTCAGAGCTACAATGCCGAACGCGCTGTGGATCGGTGATGATACCAAAGTGAACCTGTACTACATTGATGAGAAAGGCCTGCGCGCGCACCTTCAGGTATACGCCATCGTGGACAGTCACAGTGGGTATTGGCTCGGTAGATCATACGCGGAAGCAAAAAAGAACGGAAGTATAAATGCCTCGCACGTGCGTGATGCCTTTGCCGATAGTATTGAAAAGTCCGGCGGATATCTACCCTTTCAAATGTTGTACGATAACGACGGCGCGAACTCATTCTATGATCGCCTGACCACACTGCACTTCCCATGTATGCCATACAACGGCCAGTCTAAATATATAGAGCGCATGTTTAAGAAAGTGCAGGAGGAGTTCATGGCCGACGATGAGGCGTTTACCGGAATGAACATTCAGAGCAAAACAGACCAAAGCAAGCGTGTACCTATGAAGGGGCATAAGCAAGCGCACAAATGCAAGGAGGATGCCATCAGGGCGATGGAACATTGGTTTGAAGTTATGAATAACACCATCGGTAAGGATGGCAGGAGCCCGAAACAAAAGTTCTACGGCACAAAGAATCCGGAGGCCAAGCTGGCAACAGCATTCAACAAATACGATATGCTGTATGAATGGAACCAGGCTACCATCACCATGACAAAGTCTGGCATCCGTATGGTTCACGAACGCAGGGAGTATATCTACGATGTGATCGCTGATGGCTGTATCGATACGGATTTCTATGAAGAGAACATTCGACGCGAATTCAAAGTGAAGTACAACCCTCGCAACATGGCCGAGATCGTACTGTATACCCCTGAAGAAAGGTTTATCACGGTGGCTGTAGAAAAGCGCAGACTTGCGGAAGCTGTGCAGGATTACAGGCCGGATGAGCGCAAGCATATTGATGAACTTTTATCGGCTAAGAAACGCCAGTTAAAGAAGTCACAGCAAAAATTACAAACTGCCAACCAGGTAAGTGATGCGGCGCTTATCATAGGTAACGATGCATTCAGGTTCCATGATAAGAACGTGATCAATCAGGCAGAAGCTGACATGTACACCGGATTCAAACAGCAGGATTCGGAGGATGTTGAGCGGTACATAGACCTGGAGGCCGAGAGGCGCGCCAGGGTAAGAAGACAATAACTCCCAACTCATAAAATTCAAAACAAACAAACAAATCATGATTAACGAAACAACAAAACAGAACATTCAGCAGGCCATGCTGCATTACATTTCCGAGCAGAATATCAGCGAGCGGAAATTTGCCAACCTCACGGACATCAATGGCAGCTACATCAATGCGATCAAGCAAGGCAACTGGAACGCCTTTGTTAGCGGCAGCAAAACAATAGCCATCAAGGATATCTACTTTGAAAAGATCGCTCGCGCCATCAAGTTTCAATACGAGACCACATACTGGAAACACTTTGAGAGCGATAACTACCTGCTCATCGCCAAAGCCTGCGCAAAGGCAAAAAGAACCCGGTGCCGGGTAGGCATTGACGGTTACCCAGGTGCGGGTAAGACTTACGCCCTGGAGGTATTTAAAAGGCAGAACGTGGCCGAAACCTTTGTGGTGAAGTGTAGCGGCGATATGAACCCGAAAGACTTCATGCTGGCCATCGCTGAGGCTGTAGGTGCCGACACAAACGGAAGCCGCTTTAACCTGCGCAAAAACATCGCTAAAAAGCTGTTTGATATGCACCGCCCGGTATTGATCATAGATGAAGCTGAGAATGTAAAAAAGGAGCCTGTACTGGACGCGATCAAAGGCATGTGTGATGACTTCGAAGGTAAGTGCGGGATCGTACTGTGCGGGGTTGACCTGAAGGAGAAATTCCAACGCCTGAGCGAAAAGAAAAAGTACTGCTACCCGCAGATAAACCGCCGCTTTAATGGCTCCTGGTTCAAGATGTTTAACCTGAGCGAAGACGATATCCGCGTGGTGTGCCAGGGTGTAGGCATCGACAATGCCGGTGCGCTGAAATACCTGGTATCGAACGTGCGCGATTGGGGCCACCTGGCACACGTAATAAGCCAGGCACTCCAGGAAGCTGATGAAACCGGCAAACCGGTATCCTCTGAAATGCTGCGCATTCTTAACTCCTAAACCCTACCGCTATGAATCAGATACAAAAGCAACTCAACCAGTACAAAATCAATAAGCAGCACATTGAAACCATGCTGCACTGGACGCCCCTGGAATATGCCGAATTTCAGTGGGAAATGATGGAGGCCTTCATTGGGGAGAGCTTCAGTGATGATCCTGAAGCCCTGCAGTTTTATGGCCGCAGTGAGGAGTACCGCAAATGGTGGGTGAACCAATGGAACCTCCGTGACCTGGCTAACATTGAAAGCCTGGAGGTAATAGCCTGGACACATGATCGCCGTGCATACTATAAGCACATTCACGACGCTTACCATTTAGCGCACTCCGTATGGGGTGAGAACTCAGAGAGTGAGATCGTGGGCAGAGTGATTGACGAACTACATAACTCAAAACAGGAGGTGGGCAATGATGATTGAAAATACACCCATACCATCGCTCCACGAGCTGGCGTTGATTTTCTGCAACGTACACGAGGTTACTATACTGGCCCTGCAGTCTCATAGCCGCAAAGGTGATATAGTGCTTTACCGCATGGTGTTTTGTTACCTGTCGCTAAAGGTATACCATCACCGGCTCTGTGATCTCACCCGCTTCATGCACCGTAACCATTCAACCATCCTGAAGCGTGTAGCCAAATACAACGACCTGGTGCACTGTAGGCATCCCTACGAACCCCTTTTACTCATTTACAACAAAACCAAACCCGCATTGCCATGAAGAAAGTAAAACTAAAGCTATCCTGGGACGAACTGGACGCCATTAAATGCTTCATCGATGACAGCATAGGCAAACGGCCTGCGGGCCTGCCACATGCCTTTAAATGGCAGTGGACGTTAGTTCAAAGTGTTATGATCCGGTGGAGCTTAAGCCTGCACCAGCGGTTAGCATTCCGCAGGCAGAAACCTTTTACCGTTACCCTGGACGTCACCACAGCCAGTGCGTTCATGCTCTTCTTTGGATGGGATGAGCAGCCGGTAACTACTTACCTGGGCATTTCGGTTCTGAAGGTGCAGCGGGCTATAGATCAACAATTCGCGTAATCAATTTTTTTCATTAATAAAACAATAAACATCATGGAAGTAAAACTAACAGACCTCACACCAGCACAGCGCAAGGCTCTGCTGAAGCAACTCGAGAAAGAGCAGGCGGAAGAAAACGCCCGACTCAAGCAAGAACGCAAAGCGTACAAAGAAAAGGTAGACAAAGTGGTACCGGCACTCTTCACCAGGCTAATGAAACTGAGCGCAAAAATTACAGAAGAGAAAGCGAACGTGTATCAATCCCTGGAGGGACTGATCACTGAAAAAGGAATCGCGTATCAACGGGAAGGCGACCAGCAAACTCACTCTTTCACATCACTGGATGGAAGCAAAACGATTACCATCGGCTTCCGTGTAAATGACGGCTGGGACGATACAGTTGATACGGGTATCGCCAAAGTGACTGACTTCATTAAAGCGATGGGTAAGGATAAAAACAGCAAGGCTCTTGTTGAAACGATCCTGCAGTTGCTCAGCAAAGATTCAAAAGGTAACCTGAAAGCCAGCCGGGTACTGCAGTTGCAAAAACTGTCAGAGGAGATCAACAACCCGCTGTTCACTGATGCAATTAACATCATCCGCGAGGCCTACAGGCCGACCAGGACAAAGCAATTCGTTTCAGTGCGCTACAAAGATGAACGCGGCAATGTTGTTGAAATGCCGCTCGGAATCACTGAAGCTCCACTAATCACTAATTCAGAAACCAAATAATGCCCTGGGCGGCTTTGTAAAACCCACTATACATCATGCAAGTAAGAGCAAAATTCGTATGCAACGGCGTACAAAAACACGAGAGTACAGTACCCGGCGAAGGCCAGGAGCAGGTATCAATGATCCCGGTATCCACGGGTAGCGAGGAAAACAAATCCTTTGCTAAATGGACACCGGCAGGAGGTTTATCCCTGTGCATCAATGAAGGCACCCAGGCTTACGGATTCTTCGAGCCAGGAAAGGAATACTATGTGACTCTGGAGGCAGCCACGACGGCCCCTGTAGTGTCGGAAAATGAAGGGTAGTATGCAACCCAGCCGGGGGCTGTATGTCAGCCAGTAGGAGCGAAACCTTCCCCCGGCACTCACATTTTAAACAAATACAAATATGGCATTCGCAAAAATTTATGAAACTAATCTCACGCAGATTTTAGTAACCAAAGAACATCCCAACGACAATGAGGAGGGAGTTTACGCTGTAGCTCTCACCATAGAAGGCAAAATTGACGGCGTCCTCTGTACCCTAAAGGCATCCGCAAGTCAGCCTGATATGGATGAAGAACGCATGAATGAACTTTTCGACGCTATGAGCGAAGTAAAGGCAATCAACATGTGCAACGAATTATTCGGTACTCTCCTCGATGAGAAATTGAAGCCGATTGGCAAACCCACTACCCGCACGGAACCAGTGATGGGAACCTGCCCGGAGTGTGATAAAGAAACTCCAATTGATGAAATAGAAACGTTTAACGGCATTTGCGAAAGCTGCAGGGAGAGCCACGAATAAGTAATCAACATGAACACAGCCACCACAATACAACCAATACGAATGACGGCCTACAAGCTCGGGGAGCTACCCGCAGGATCCCGGTTCTATTTCCACGGGGATTCCAAAAGGATAGTATGGGTAGTTGAAGAGCAATCTCTTAAGGTCTGGAAACATGGCTCGAAAACACACCGCCTTGAAACAGTACGAGTTTACAATCGAGAGTTGGTACACATCAACAAGGAAGTAAGCGCAACAAAAACAGTAATCTTTTTAAACAAAAATTGAAACAAATGAACAGAAAAAAACGACTTTACCTCGCAGGTAAAATTACTGGCCTCCCTGAAGAGGAGTACCAGGCGAAATTTAAAACCGCTGCTCAGCTTTATGAAGCTCAGGGTTTCGAAGTTTGCAACCCGGCCCAATTCGTCAAGCGTGAGGGTTTTCATCTTTTACCCTGGGAAACCATTATGAGGGAATGTATAACCCGTTTGCTGCTTTGCGATGGAGTGGTACTACTTCATGACTGGCGCACCAGCAAAGGAGCATGCCTTGAAAGGGATATTGCTACCAGGTTGAATATACCAGTCTTCTATCCTCACGAACCCCTTGAGATAGCGCAAAACCATTTTGATGGACTTTTAAAACCGACTGAGGCATGAGCAAAGCAATAGGAATAAAGGATTTTATGGAGCGCAAATTCGTGACATACGATTTCGCAGGAGTGTGGGCTAAACACCTGGGCGCGCCTGAAAAGAATTTTCAAATGATCGTGTACGGCAATTCCGGGAACGGCAAGACGGATTACGCCATCAAACTGAGTAAATACCTGGCTCAATCAGGGGCTAAAGTGTATTACAACAGCTTTGAGGAAGGTATCTGCAGGACGCTTCAGGAAGCGATCAAGCGCAACGATCTTATGGAGGTACAGGGTAAGATCATGTTTGGGAACAAGGAGAACCTGGACGATATGATCACCCGCCTGGCGAAGCGTAACAGTGCAAACGTGGTGGTGATCGACAGCCGGGATTACATGAATCTGACCACTGAGCAATATAAAAAGCTGCAGCGCAGATTTCCCAGGAAGGCATTTATCATTCTTTGCTGGGAGGCAGCAGGCAAACCCAAAGGGCAGCATGCTAAAGATATCGAGTACATGTGCGATATCAAAGTCGCCGTCGACAATTTCCGCGCGCACCCGCGCTCCAGGTTCGGCGGCAATGAAACCTTTGTGATATGGAATAAGTATGCAAAGGAAGGGGAGCAAATGTCACTTATTAATTAACTATTAAACACACATTAAACAATGAAAATTTACATCGCATCAAGTTGGAAAAACCAACATGGAGTTGAACTCCTCACAGCACTGCTCAGGGAAAAAGGCCACGAGGTTATCTCCTGGGTAGAGAACAATTATGGTGAAAGTCACAATCATGTGACGAAGGCACTCCCCTTTGAGGAGTGGGTGAGAACTCCTGAAGCTGACCAGGCTTTCGGCTTCGACACTGATGGCGCAACACAATCTGATATCCTTATTTATTATGCACCGGCTGGCATGGACGCTTGCGCCGAATTAGGTGCAGCCTGGGCAAAGGGACTGGCTATATTTGGACTGCATGCAAAAGGTAACGATCTCGGCCTCATGCGTAAGATGGTGGATGTTTGGTATGACCGTGTTCCGGATCTCCTGCATGCTGTACAGGTGTACTCCGAAGCCCACAAAGCAACTCATTCTTTAACCCTTTCAACTAACTAAAATTATGCATCCTAAAGAATTCAAAGAAAGCAATTTCAGGTTTACTAAACCTGCAGGCACGACTGATGATCAAGTAAAACCGCTGCCGGTACATCGCGGCACCACTACCGATAACAAACCCGTTATTGTATCGTGCTGGGAGTTATCTGATGAGGAGCTGGAGGAGCTGGCCCGGACTAAAAAGCTGTGGTTGCTTATTTATGGTAATGGTATGAGTCCCGTATCAATTCAAACTGAATCACCATTTCAATAATCATGCGACACTTCATCCTGACATCGACATCATTTACCGGCTCAGTGGAGTATAAGTACTGCGACGAGGGTTACCTGGTATGGTTCAACTACCAGGCTACAATGACCGGCACTCAGCGTGACAAGATTCTTATTAAAATGCCGCTCACTATTCGCGGGTTTGAGGATCTTGTCGCGTTGAGCAAGTCGCTGAAGGTTGAGGAGGTGGCCGAGGATATCACTTTTGACGCATTCTGGGCCGCATACGGCCACAAAGTGAACCGGCAACGATGTATACCGCTGTTCGATAAACTTTCGACAGAAAACCGCCGTAAATGCATCCGTAGTGTTGCTCCGTATCTGAAGTACCTGGCACGTACCAATTTCCGGAGTAAAGCGGATCCTGAAACTTATTTAAGAAAACAAATGTATCTCAACGAATGGAGCAAGCTATAACAACCAAACAGATCCAGTACATCAAAGTACTGATGCGCAACAAAGGCGTAATAGACCTTAGTGGCGAATTCGCACACAGTTTTTCAGCAGGTCGCACGACGCATGTTAGTGAGCTGACAGTGAAGGAGGGCATCGAGCTGATCAAAGGACTTACTGCGAATGATCAGAGCGCGGAGCGAAAACAAGATGAGGAGCGCATGCGCCGCAAAATCATAAGTCATGCCTATGAAATGGGCTGGGTGATAACTGATATTTCAACCGGTGTGTCGAAGCTCCAGGCGGATATGGAGAGTATCAACGCCTGGTGCCTGAAGTATGGATACTTGCATAAACCATTGAATGAATATACTTTTGAGGAGCTTCCGAAACTGGTGAGCCAATTCGGACGGTTGCACAAACAATTTTTAAAAGAACTGAAATGATAGTTATATCCGTCACCCATCATCAAAAGGAGGTACCGCGCGAGGTAATTGAATTTGAAAAGCATTTGCAGAAACTATTCGGGCGAAAGAAAACCACGTTTACTTATGAAGATTTACAAGCTCGCGTTGAAAGGATGGACGCCATCTTAGAGGATCTCTTTATTAGATCCAGTGTGCGGCATGCCTTCGATGGCTTCGGAAATAGCCAGGCATTTAATGTAGAAGTACTGTCACCTCCTGGCGATACTCGCCATACATTTATTTTCAATGTTTTCCCGGTGGCCAATCACAAATTCAAACCATTTTATAAAAATTAAATTCTATCAATATGAAAAATATATCAACAATCATTTTGCTTCTTGCATTCAGTGTAAGATTGCAGTCACAGGACTATAAGGAATATTGGAGCGAAAAAAACAGTGCCTTTCAAAGGGGTGTTATTGATAATAGCAATTTGTATCCGGGCGGAGAAGATTCCATTAAAGCATATATATACCGGAATATAAAATTCACACCAGTTGCGATAGCAGACAACAGGAATGGAAATGTACATTTGAAAGTGTATTATGAGAACAGGACAGGCCGCATCATTAATACTGAATTGCAGTCGAGCTTAGAGTACAGCAGAGATAAAGTTAATAACTTAGATGATATTGCTAAAAGAATTGTATTATCAATGCCTAACTTGATCGTTGACAGTAATGACATACAGGCTTGTCCCAATTGCATAAGTGAAACCAGGATAAGGGTAAAATTTAAGTACGAGTCTTGGATGCCAATAGATAGCAGTTTTATTTATGCAAGAATCCAGGATTCTATTAATGAGCAAAAATATAGAGAGGAGCAAGTCACCAAAGCAAATCAGGAGAAAGAGTACAGGTTCAGAAGTGAAGAAGAAAGTAGGAAAGAGTACGAAGCAGAATGTATAAAGAAATTTGGAGTTAGAACTGGTAAAATTGTATCCGTTGGCGAAGTTAAAATTGGCATGACCAAAGAAATGTGTAGATACTCTTGGGGTAGCCCGAATAGGACGTCTGAAACTTTGATAGGAAAAACCATCTACGAAACATGGGTTTATGATAACCTAAGTATGTTGCGATTCCGGGCAGGTAAATTATATTCTATTCATAAATAGTCAGACGGTGCAATGTGCGCATCTCGATTTAATAACTACGCACTGGTTGCGTAGTTTTGTTTTTTAAGACACACTCTATATGGCTCGCAATCGAGTAAAAAGGCAAAGGCGTAATGCAGATATCCGCGCTTTCTATAAGGCCTTATATGATAAAAACAAGGTTGAGCGGAAGTACCGTACAGAATACCTGTTAGAACTGACAGCAGAAAAATTTTATCTTACGGCCAGGAGTATATATGCTATTCTTCGGGAGTCTCCTGAAGAAAATCAAAACCAACTTACTCTATTTAAAGATCAATAGAAAAGGTGCCGTTCTCCGGTATATGCGCGGGAACCTCATTCGGTTCTACTTTGATATCTGGCAGCGGAATTTCAGTTGAATATTGGTCGTTAGCATTAACCGAAAGAGAGTCCATGAATATCGTAGCAAATTCAATAGAGTCAATAATAATGCCATCGTGATTGTGATCAACATCACTGCCAATCCTGTCAAGTGGTTTAAATGAATTTGAACGGAAGTATTGCATCTTCTCATACGCTTTTTGTGGTAGATCAAAGCGAGCCAGTGTGTCCAGTATTACCGGAGCATCGCCGCCGTCAAGTGTTGCACTGTTAGTAATTACATTCTGGACAATGTGAAAGATTACGCTACCATCACCGTGCTGCTCTTTACCCCTGCCAATGGTTCTCCATTGCACAGGTGTGAACTGTATGTATATTGCTGGGAGTATCAGAGGTGATTCTTCGCGGTACATATCGATCTGCTCGTTCCAAATATCAATGGTACGAGCTTCCGGTAAAGCGGCTTTTATTTTCTCCTTCAGGGTGATGTAACTTTCTTTAAAGACTTTCATATAATGATTTTTGAATTTGATTACTTAGTGCCCAGGGCTTGCTTAACCCGGTAGCCGATTTGTTTTTGAATACGGCGGTCGAAAAATGCTGACTGGCCTATGAATTGCCTTTGCGGCATATTCATTCGTCTACCAAATCCCCTTACATTGTGACGCCTGCCCCGGCCCCGGATGGTGACGTTCCTGCCTGTGTAGGAATTTTTCCATTTAGCTTTTACGGTTGCCACTCGTTTGTGGGGCCGGACATGCTGCACCCCGCGAAAGCCTTCATTGTGAACTTTCGCATACGGTACATTAGTGCCTACAGTAACAGAGTTATTAGACTTATTTGTGATCCTGATACTGCGCTTAAGTACGGCTCTATCGATGAGAATCTTCCTGCCCTTGTTCCTTTTTGCTTTCGGACTCCTGGCTTTCCACTTCTGAACACCTCCCTTGTCAATGAAGCCCTGGCGGTTAAAGCTGTCTTTAAAAAAGCGCACTGCCTCTGTACCGATATAATTCGGAAGATCTTTTGTAATGGCTCTAAAGTCCCGCAACTGATCTTTAATTGATTTCCCTGTGTGTCTGATACTCATAGCTTGTGTTTATTGGCCCAGGGCTATTTCAGCATCCCGAACCGATGTGACCAATAGCTCCTCCAGGATCCTTTTAATTTTAGCCGCGCCGACGTCCATCAAGTTTGTTGTTATCACCTCCAATTTGTCAACCTGTTTATGAATTACGATAGACACGTTGCGCACCTGCGGCCCACCGCCTGCTACATCTTTCAAACCCTTACTTTCTTTGTCAAGGTTGGATGTATTTCCGCCCTTGTCATCCGGCAGAGTTGGGATCAGGCTTTCACTGCCCTTTTCTTTTGGTATTATTATTCCCAATTTTTTAAGTCTCTGGTCAAGTTGCGATTGAGGCACTCCTTGTTTAAGAGCGGCGTTATACATACCCCTTGCTTCTGCTTCATTAACCTGGTGAGTCTGGGATCCGTTCATTGCCCAATCTCTGTTCCTGAAGTTTACGATATTATCTTTTACGCCTGCAAAATCGAAAGTCGCAAGTTTGTAAAGGATATCTACCGTTTGGGATACTGCGAACCACATATCTTTAAACAAGCCGATAAGAAACTGGATAGGTGCGGTAATTATTTTAAATGCAGCGGGGAGGCTATTTAGCTTTGCACTGATCTTATCAAATATTGAAGCGATGCGACCTCCCCACACCCATAAAGCCCGGAAGGGCATTATAACTAAGTTCGCTCCAAACCCCAACCATTTTAATGCAGTGCTAAACAGTCCTGTCTTCTGTTCTACGCGTTCAAGCCAAACCATGAGATCCGCAACACCTGCAGTAAACTTTTCCCACCAGGGCGAAATACTTTCCCCAAGAGACATTTTCCAATCGTCCCACTTTTTCTTAATGCGGTCGATATTGTCCTGGGCGTTCTTGCTATCCTTCAACGCTTTTTCCATTGCACCTCCGTCTGCAGAGCTATTATTTACGAAGTCGATAAACTCTTTCAACCTATCTGTGTTAGACGATAGGATAGAGAATGCTGATGCAGCCTGGGCGTCCAGTCCTAATTTATCCAGGAAGTTCACGCGCTGCTGATCACTCATGCCCTTCATCTTTTTTGAAAGGTCGGTGATGATATTTGAGAATGGCCTGATCTTGCCGTGATCGAATAGTTGTACAAATTTTTCCATGTTGCCGCGCTTCTTGCCGTCCAGGAGAGCGACAAACGCATTTTGAAGTAACATAGTAGACTGCTCTGTAGTCTGGCCGGTCGCGGTCATTAATGCAAACATGGCACTGGTCTCTTTAAAGGAAACGCCTAACTGGTTCGAATAAGGAATGATCCTGGGTAGGTAGTTTGCAATATCCCGGAACTCTCCCTTGCCTTTATTCAAAGTGGCAAACAGTACATCAAATACCTCTCTGGAGGATTTTACCTTATTGCCAACCGAATTCATGATGTTCACACCGGCATCAGCAACCGTGTTAATATCGGTGAAGCCTGCGCGCGCAGCTTTCAATGAGTACTGCATGATGTCCATACTTTTACCGACATCACCCACGCCGGAGATGATCTGATTAAATACATCAGGGATGGCCAGTAAATCAGTATTAAATCTATCCATCTCCTTTAACTTCCGGGAGATCTTTTCCAGTTCTGCCGGTGTGGCCCTGATCGTAACGTTTGCTTTCGACATGCCGACATTCCATTGCTCAGCCATTCGGACGCCATCAGCAGCTATCGCACCGAACGCAACGACTGCTGCCCCCGCTAACACATAAGGATTTGCAAGCGAACCCGCAGAGGATAATACACCCATGTTTAAATTCGGTATTGCGTTCAGCATACTCATGCCTTTTTCGAGCTTGCCGCTTTGGGGTAGAAGGTTTCCGAACCCGGCCCCGCCTTTCCCGAATCGCTTCACCTTATTGTCTGCCCGCACAAGCGTTTTCTCGAAATGGGCCATCCTGGCGTCAATAGCCTGAAGCTTTGCCGAGATCTCATCATGTAGGGTGTATTTTACCTCTGTATTGTACATAGCTTAAACGGGGTTTAAATGCGCACGTAAGTCGTGCCGGAAATGTATTTTTTGTTTGTGTTCAGGAACTGCAACTGTGCAATGGAATAGCCCTGTGTCTTTTGAAAATGCGGAAGATCTTTAAAGTTCCAGTCTCCTCCCCATTCCCAGCCGTGGCGTTTGAAAATGGCAACGATCTCTTTCCAGTCGGCAAGTTTATCACCGTCCCAATCTGTCACAGTGTCCCAGGAAGCGGTCTCAAACGTGCCGTTTTTGTCCTTATCGATCAGCAGTACAATATCAATCGCCAGGCCGTAATTGTGATAGCTCTGTCCGGGTTTGGCATTCGTAACCTTTGCACCAGGTGTGGTTCTGCCCTGGTTAAATAATGCCTGCTGTTCAGCGAACGTGCGCAGGGTATGCGAAAAGCGGCAAATAGCACGTCCGGCCAGTGCCTCGCAGATCTCATCATAAATGGCTGCGGCCTCAGCTCGCAGGTTCGGATGCAACAATGCAATCCTGGAAACAGTGATACTGTCTTTCTTAGTGGGTGTTAGTGAACTCATGTTTTTTCTTTTAGAGTTTAAAAAATGTTTTACCTTTGTGGAGCAAAGCGGCGCAATCCAATTTGCAACTATCAAGTAGCGGCTCCGGTCGCTATTTGTGTTTATATACTTTCTTTATACCATCCCAGAAGCTCCAGTCCTTTATACTTGCCCGGTCTATCCTGGAAATGATGTTTTTATGACTGACCAGGTATACCATTTCGATGCGCTTGTTCATATCATCGTGCAGGAGTGATCCTCTGAGTGCGCGCTGAATCATGTCGCATGTTGTTTCCTGGTGCAGAAATAAAACCACACCGTTTGCCTGTTGATCCTTTGCGCTCTCGATCTGATGCTGGATAGTAGAAGCCTTTGGCTTTGTTACTGTTTTGAAGTCGCACAGTACCCGGTCGATTGTCACTTCCGGATTGGTTATACCTGGCATATCGACGTGGGGCATTACCCTGGCTTGGTAGCCTTTCCTGGCGAAGAGATCTGCGCGGGTGATGTTCTGTTCAAGATCTGCCTGATGGGCTAAACCATGAACCTCCAGGCGGCCACCGTTCCGGTAGCTTTGCAGTGCCTGGTACCCTTCGCTTTTATCTTTCCAAATGTTCATTGCCTGGTTCATAACCTCGTCAATATGCTTGTCAGGAATGCTCCAGTAAGGGTGTTTAGGAGGGTACAACATGCCTTTTTTTGCTGTGTTGATCTTGAATATTGCCGGTACATCGTCCGGCGGTATTACCTTACTATCTTCGGTTACTTTACCGCTGGTGAGCTGCACTACATCGCACCGGCAATTCCAGCCGTTAGGAGGATACCAGGTATCCCAGAACTTATCGTCGATTGGCTTCACAACGCCGTTCATCAACTTATGTTCATCTCGTACCCGGCTATCTCCCACGGTTTCATATTTAAGGAGCGGGTGTGTTTCCCTGGCCTCCTCGATATCTACCCAGCGCCTGGCCATTTGACTGCTGCCGATGGCATGGCCATATTCAGCACTGAGGTAATTGGCATTGTACTTTTGGTGTATCCCTGCAGCTTTTTTCCTGAACTCTTCAAAGGTTAGTATCCTGTCGCCATCTCGCAGGGCGGCGTTCATCTCCACAACCTGGTGATAGTTCTTTGCACCGGAGAACCAGTACACATTCTGTTCCAGGTGCGCAAGCATCTTATAGTCCGGCGTTAAATAGTCCACGCTCTGCAGATCGACACCAAAGCCGGTGTTGGTTCCTTTCATAAGCATTCCGGCCACAAAATCTGTTACTGCAGCATCGATCTGTCCGGGCATCATATTGCCCGAATGCACCGCCTTCGCTAAGGCCAAAAAATCCTTTTCAATTTTAGTGGGCATGCTGGTACAGTTCTTCGATAGTTTTATTCAACAGCTCCACCTGGGAGAGTTTATCTTTTGGTTTGTCCTTGCCTTTATCGGATGGCAGCTCCGTCTTTTTTGTACCAGGCTCAGCTCGCACTGCAGTGATCGGAACGCGGTACTTCTTTTTGAAGTAATCCAGGTTCTCGAATTCGAAGTTGTTCACCAGGAACTCATCCATACTGATGTCGGTGTCGGTGATCATAGTAGCGGCTTCCCAATAGAACTTCATGCCGTCGAGTTTGTACCCGTTTGCAATCAGGAAGGGAAACAGACGGAAGTTTACTGTGAAGTCAATAAAGAGCTTCAGTTCAAACATTCTCTTATCGGCTACGCGCTCGTGTACCTCAGCCTGGGATCTGCTGGAGCCATTGTCCGTTGTCATTGTCTGGCCCAGGAAGATCTTACTGATGGCCTTATCCTGTCGCTCCATCAGTTTATCATACACCTGCCAGGCATCACCCTTTGAAGTCTCCTTCAGCTCGATAGTATCATCGATACCGGTAACGGCGTAGGCTGCACTGCCCATTGCCTTCAGGAACGATTCCATGCGCGTAATATCTGCAGGGTTCCGGCTGGATACCTTGCCAACGCGGATAGGCATACCGAAGATTTCACAGAACTCTGCCCAGGCAGCTTCTGCGTTCTTTTTGATAATGGCCTTCGGTGCCGCCGGGTTCAAGCTGCCCAGGTTTGTTTTTTTGCCTATCGGAAATACCGTCCTGGCAAAGGCAGGATCCGTAAAGTTGATCCCTTTATCATCTCCCACTTTGACCACGACCATATCCCGTTCGGGTACCACATGCTCCTTCGGGATCTCATCAAAGCCTCCGATCTCAATACCTTTTGCCCCCTTTACCATGTCGGATCTTTCCAGTAACACAAACCCTTCAGTGATCGAATCCACGCAGCTATCTATGAAATCATAGAACCAGGGCCGCATGATCAGATCCGTGGCCTCGTCTACCTTTTCCTTATCGCTGGCGTTGCCAACATAGAACCCCTCTGCCTTCAGGGAGGCCTTCAGGTTGCCAATGCAGGAAAGTACCTGGTCATCCAGTTTCACATCCTTGTATAGTGCATACAGCCTCACCCGGTTCGGATTGGCTATATTTTCGGCCACAGTGAGAGCCGTTCGCCACGATCCGATATCCTGTTTGGAACGGCTTACAAAATTCTGCACGATCTGACCGATCAACCGTTTGTCATTGGTGGTCAAATTGGCCCGATTCAGGGCGTTTTGAAAATCGGCCCCGTTTTTGCCACGGAGGCTGTTTGCAAGGGTTAGTACCTTATTGAAGATTTTATTCATTGTCGGGCGAGTTAAGCGGGGTTAAGCAGTACTTTTTTAGTCATCCCCGGAGCCTTGCCGGTTATGGCTATCTTTTTACCCGTTTTCGGGTTTTTTACGATCCGGCGGGTAGGTCGCCAGTATCTTTCCAAAATGGTCCATTTTAGCCACCGTTTCCGGGGCCTAATTGGCAGGCATGCATATACTTTTTGTGAGCCACCGGGAAGCCAGTGGCCGGAACGTGACACCTGTGTTATAGTAATACCCCTCTCGGGGCCTTTGCAGGATCGGATCACCTGGATAAATGCAGTGGCCAGCAAAAGCAAAGCGGCCAGGATAAACTGTTGTTTCATTAATAGATATGGTTTAGTTTAGGATTGGAACCGAGTTTGAGTTCTGAAAGGGAGCCGCCGTTAGTTGTATCCGGCAGTTCCGGCAGATCCGGCAGGACAGAACCCTTATTTACAGCCTTTAGCCATTCAATAGCCTGATCGTACCTGGTCTCGCGGATCTCCGGAATATTCCGTGGCGTAACCCGGCTGTGAATGTGGTACAATACCACGTCCACCATCACCATTACGATCCGGGGGTTCCGGTTGGTGCCGACCTTATTAAAAATCTCGGCCACGTCGTACCGGCTACGCAGGTACCCCGTGATCTCCTCCTCGGCCTGCAGCTCTGCACCCTGCCAGATGGTTGCATCTGAACTTACCGCCTGTTTTATTTCAGGCTGTATTTGCGGCATATAATCTGATTGCGATAAAAACATATTTAAAAGGTGTTTAGTGATTATTTACCAGCTCCGGGATTCACGCTGTCCCAATATCCGGTGTGTTTGTTGCTGCCTGCCACGTTGCTGCAGTAAGAAGATTGCTCCTTCATCCGCATCCGGGGCATCATCATGCACGTTACTACCTGGTTCAATAGCCAGGATCTGATCGATACCGGTCTGCATGTCCCGGCTTCCTTTTTCGGCTTCATTGAAGTAAACCATGCCACGTTCATAGAAGGGCGTCAGGCTTTCTATCCTGCTGAACTTATCCGGTTTTTGTCGTTTGTCCGGACGGATCGGCAATTGCCAGCCACGGCGTTCACCTTCAGCAACAAACTCATCGAGTAAAAGATCCTGGATAAAGTTTGCCTCCATGTACAGATCGATCACTGACTCAGGCACCATGTATCCGCAACCGTTGAGCATGGGATAAAGCATTTCGTAATAGTCATAGAGCCATCTTACTGACTCGCCGATGCTGCACTGCCGGACAAATGATTTCAGGCAATGGAACTCCTTTGAGGTTTTACCCCAGTGCCTGATGGCCTTAAAGTCATTTTTGGTTGAAGATTTGAACGACGGATCGAAATAGATCACCTGGCCGTGGTAGTCCTCTTTTTTGGCAGCGGGCTTCCACTGGATCCAGTCATTTTTAAATACCTTACCCTCAATGATCGGGTTGTGGAAATACTCCTTTTGTGACCGGCGGTATCCCATGATCGCGAACTTTCTGTTCAGCTCCTCCAGGGTAAAATTTTCTTTCCAGGCTGGGATGCCGTTAATGATCGCGCAGATCTTGCTGTGCCATATACCTTCCCTCTTTGATTGCCCTGGCTCCACATCGCCAACCAGGTGAGCCAGTACTGATTTACGGGCGATCCTGTTATTGGCAACTACCAGGCGCGCACCTTTAATCGAGAGCGCCCCGTAAAGAGCTGACAGGATCCAGTCCACCACATCGTTCACACGCTTTTCATTTTTCACCAGCTCCTCATCGTCGATATCATCGACCACGCAATAGTTAGGTCGTTTCTCCTGGTTCCTTAGCCCCCTGGGTGACTGGCCACGTCCCAGGGCAATAAACCGGATCCCGTCTTTTGTTGTGAAATCGCCATCGGCCCAGCTCCCGAAACTAAACTGCTCACCATAATCGTGAATGAACCGTTTGTTGTTTTCGAGTTCGGCCTGCAGATCCCCCAGCAACGTCTTTGCACCGTCGTAGCTTTTATTGGCCAGCAACATTCCCTCCAGCTCACCGTGGATCATGAGCCACATTGGTATCAATACAACAGCATGAACAGACTTAGCATGTTCCCTGGCCCACTCCAGGATAGCGAAAATATTTTTATCCTTCAGGATTGCCTCTGCAGCTTCGATCTGAAACTTTGCACAAGGAGCCTTTGCGTAATGCGGAAAATAGTATTCAACAAAGTAGCCGTACCGCTTCTTCGCGTCAGTAATCCTTTTGTCTTTTTGGGCCTTTGTTTCCTTAACGTTTTTTACGACGGTAGCTGTCGCGATCTCCTTACACTTGATCCGCCAAAGCTCGAGGGCTTCCTTATCGATTTTATTTAATGTGGCCATGCGCTTTAATCTTGTTTGTTTATCAGCGTTGAAGCCATATCGTTAAGAAAATCGTTTGCCACTGGTGCGAGCTTTTTTGAAAGCTCCATGTCTTTCGTCTGAACATGTTCCAGGAATCGAATCAGTACGGCCACATACTGCGGAAGTGCAATCTGATTTTGCATGCGCTTGATCGAAAGAATGATCTTGTTCCGGGCGTCACTGATTTTACTATCGGCGAACCGCCTGCCTTCAGGTAATGTCTGAATATGTTTATTCAGCTCCTCCAGCTCCGAATACAAAGCCTGTACGACGCGCTCAGGGGTTTGCTGTTGCGCGTCTTTCATCACCCGCCATTTTTCATCCTTTGCCCAGCCACCAACGGTAAGCCGGTTCACCCCGACAATCGATGCGATCTCCTCGATTGTTTTATTGGTCTGCATGTAAAGCTCTTTTGCCAGGAGCCTTTCCTTGTCTTTTGCCTTTGCCATGTGTGCGTGTTATGGCAACAAAGTTGCCACTTTGAACCCTGAGCAAATCGGTGTCCCGCGTGGATTGCAAGGATAATTGCAATAGACTGTAAAGACTTTTACAGTAAGCGTTTCACTCTTTTTTTATGCCGAAAATCGCTATCACTTTTACACTCACACTATCACGGATTAACACACACATCGATGGCCGAAAACAAAAAGTACCAGTTTATAATGAGCGACGAGTCTGTAGTGAATTGCTACGGGTTTCGGGTTCTTACTGCTGGGATCGACACAGAGACCGCTTTCGCAAAAAATCCGGTGGGCTTTTGGAATCATAAAGCCAACGACACCTGGAAAGAGACCGACGATATGCCCATTTGCAAATGGCTATCCTGGGAAAAGAAAGAAGGTAAGCTGATCGGCTGGCTGGAGGTTGATACGGATGATGAGCGCGGTAAACGCCTGGCTTCAAAAATTGAAAAAGGTTATGTCAACGCCGTATCGATCTATTTCGATCCGGTAGAGATCAGTGAATCTCCTGAACATCTTTTGATTGGCCAGACGCGTCCAACAATCACCCGATCCATCCTCCTCGAATGTTCACCGGTTGGCCTGCCTGGAAATTACAACGCAGTCCGCCTCAAACTTAAAGACGGCGGTTGCATTGCCCTGAATGCTGCCAGTACTGCAAACGATATCGACAGTGCAATCCCGCGAATCAACATGTCAATTAAAAATTCAAATATGACTCCCGAACAAAAAGCGTTGCTGGGCTTATCTGCTGACGCGACCGACCAGCAAGTTACCGAGGCACTTACAGCCTTGAAAAACAAATCTGCAGCCCCCGCCGCTGCTCCTGCTGCCCAGGCAGCCGCACCTGAAGGTGAAGACGCAGACGCTAAAGAGCTGATTGCCCTTCGCAAAGAGCGCGTTACTACGCTGGTCAATCAGGGTATTGCAGACCGCAAATTCACCGAGGCCGAAAGGGAAACCTACGAAAGCCTGGCATTGAAAGATTTTGATGGCACTAAAAAAGCCATCGCATCCATGCAGCCTGCAGTGAAACTGTCTTCCTTGCTGCAACCTGGTACTACCCATTCCCAGGGTGCAACTAAAGTTGAGGACTGTGAGTTCTACAAACTGAGCAAAGGCAATACCCGTGAGCTGTCCAGGATCCAGGCTGAAGAACCCGACCGCTTTAAGGCCATCCATGACGAATACGTCAACCTGGTAAAGAACAACTAAACCCCATTTAACCACACTCTAAGCACACACACTACGCATGGATAATATCTGGTCGACTCTGGCGCAAAGCGGTATCGCAATTTTTGTTTTGGCTCTCGTTTGCTGGTTCTTTTGGAAAGCAATGCAGGCTGATAAGGCTAAATCTGAATCCAGGTATGACAGCCTGGAGAAAAGCAGGGATCTGCTTCAGGACAGACTGTCGAGCTATATCGAAGAATCGAATAAGCGGTTCATTGATTTTATCAATGCTACCAGGGAGAAAAACGAGCTGATCGAGCAGCAGTGGCAAAAGACGATCCAGGAGAATACCGAGATCCTACGCGACCTGAAGAAACTAATCGAACAAAAATTTTAAATTCTAAAAATAAAAAACACATGAAAAACAGTAACATTTTAGGCGGTTTATTGATGTGCATCCTGACCGGTGTGCTGATCGCTACGATTTTAGGAGTAGGGCCGGTGGTACCTATCCTGGTATGCCTGGGGCTGTCCCTGGCGATGGGCTATGCCAACCGCAACAACAAAATGAGCAGCGGCGTTTTACGCGCCGGCTTGCTGAAAGAAATCTGGCTCTCTGAACTTGCCGATAAGTTTTTTGACGATGACGAATTCCTGACCGATGGTAAGGACTGGTCTCCCTGGATTGAAAACGACGTGATCAACCTCGCTGAGATTGGGGCATCGCCAACGGTCATGAAGAATAACACCACTTTCCCGATCACGGCAGCCACCCGGACGGACGTACCTATCGCTTTGCCGGTCGACAATTATTCCACGACCAGTACCATTGTACGCAAACTTGAACAGATATCGCTTGCATACGATAAACGGCAGAGCGTGCTGAGCGATCATAAAAAGTCACTGCAACAAAAGATCGGTGATGATGGGATTTTCAATATCGCACCGACCGCCAATACAACCGACACGCCTGTTATTAAAACTTCAGGTGCGCTCAGTGCTGTTTCCGGTTACAAGATCATGACTGCAGACGATATCATGCGCCTGGCGATTGCCTACGATAACCGCAAGTTCAGCAAGAAAGGCAGGACTATTGTAGTGCCTCCTACGCAATTCTGGGAGTTTGTGAATACTGACTCTGTTCTGAAGGAACAAGCAAAGCAGAATGGAAAAGGCGGTGAAGGTACCGACGTGTGGGTTTACTACATGGGCTTTAAGATCCGCAGCCGGGTAACTACAGCCTACTACAATAAAACCACTCTTGCGAAGATTGCCTATGGAGCTGTTCCCGGCTCATCTGATCGTCCAGCAGCGATTTCATACATCGCACAGGAGAGCTTCGGTAAAGGCCTGGGTACAAACGAAATGTTTGCAACCATCGGGGATCCTGCACAGCAAGGTGATATTGTGAACTTCCTGCAGAAAGCAATTGTATTGCCGGTACGCCAAAAAACAATCGGGGCGATAGTTGCCTCAGAATCATAAACACACCCCTATAAGGCCCGTAGCGATCACGTCAAAGCGGGCCGGATAGGTTCTTTATAACCATGAGAACACCTGACGTATACTTCACACTCGACAATCCTTTAACGCCCACTGAGCCGGTTTACCGTGCATTCAGTGCTGGTTTTTCAAACGCCTTCAGCTAATGCAACTCACTAAAGCCGAATTACTCCTCCAGCTCGCGTCTCTCTTCCCGGACAATAACTCCGGGCAGATCACGCCACAGCGCGTTCGTGATTATCTCACGAATGTCCTGGACAGTACCTACGTGAAAAGCGAGATCACCATACAGCAGAACAATGAGTTTGTCAATGTGAAGGATTACGGCGCGGTCGGTGATGGAACCACGGAGGATCAGGCCGCCTTCAATGATGCCCTGGCCACTCGTAAAAATGTGTATGTTCCTGAAGGGTACTACCTGTTGAAGGAGCAACTCACCACTTTCCCGAACCAACACCTGGTCGGAGCCGGTGTGTTTACCAACTTGATCTTTGAGGGAACCTTTCCGGACGATAAATGCCTGATTCTATCTGAAGGAGCTAAGCTCAGCAATATACATATCAAAACTGAGGAGGCTATTACGCTGATCAGTATTGAAAATGTGGGCATTGTCCTGGACTCGCTGCTGCTTAAATCGGCTGCAAAAGCTGTTGCTATTGCATACACTACAGGAGCGACCAATACCCCGGTTTATGTGCATAGCTGTACCGTTTATGAAAGCGATACAGCCATTTACCTGGACAGGGACAATTTAGCCCCGGTGCAGATAAATCATTGCTTGCTCAACGAAAACGCAGTCGGACTGGACTTGCATAGTTTCCTGGTCGGTATCTCGGACACGACCATCATTGGCGAAAGGCTGATCCTGTTGCGTAATGATAATACCGAAGCCAATCCGGTGATCACTTTCAACCGTTGCAAGTTGAAAGCTACCAGTGAAGATCCTGGCACTGGTGTCAACAGCGAGGTAAATAACACCTCCTACGTGCTGACCTTCAATGAATGCACCATTGAACAAATGAGCGTTAAGATGGTTTCCAATCATCATGCTATCGTTCAATTTACCAGGTGCGACATCACCAGCATGGTACAGGCTCTCACCGGCACAGAGGTCGTTGCTAAATACAATGACAATGTCCTGCGTTCAAATATTTTCCCTGACCTGGTAGGCTTTACCGTCGAATATGGAACAAACATCCAGTACGATGAAGGCCTCGAAAGGTATTTAATCAAAACCGCTTTATAACATGGCAAACGATATCGCATACAAGCTCATTACAAAAGGTACACCCCCCGTTCCGGCATCTGTCATTCAGACTTTCAAAAGCAGCATTGAACCGCATCCCGGAGATCAAATTTACCTGGCTCATGTTAGCCGATGGTACAAAGTTGAAAACAGGGAGCTCGTGATGACTTCTGATGACGGTACCAGAACTACCGATTTATATCTGTCCGTAACAACTGTTTCTTAAACTAAAATTTCAATATGAAAAAAATTGCCCTTCTCCTGGGACTGGCCCAGGCAGCAACTGAAACCCAAATTACCGCAGCCATCAAAGAGCTGCAGGAAGCCAACGCTAACCAGGCAAAGGAGCTGGAGGCTAAATTGTCCGGACATGACACAAACTCCGCCGGAATCATTGACGCCTTAAACGATAAAGTAACTGCCCTGGAGAAATCCCTTGAGGCTATGACGGAGGCTCATACGCAGCTCGAAAAGGATGCTGAGATCCTGAACATTGAAAAGGTGCGTTTGCAGAACGCGCTGGATGAAGCTGAGCAGGAAGTAACTGAATTGAAGCAATTCAAAGAGGAGGCTGGCATGCACCTTGCCGCCGCCGGGCAGTTGCTTGATCGCGCTGTTGAAGGTGCGCTCAATCCTAAAACCGAACAGGAGCTGCGTGAAGTTGCCAATAAGACAATGGCCACTTACGACCTGGACAGGGTATTCGTTACCACAGATGCAACTCCTTTCTACATTGAAAGCGACGCTAATGCATACGCCGCTGCGAATGACCAAAGGGTTTATCCGTTCACCAAAAGCTCCAGCGAAGCCTAACCGCTAAAAATATTATGAAGAGTGTTTCCTTTTTTCTGATTTGTATTTTGTTTACCCTGTTGACTTCTTGCGGGCTGTTCCGCAAGACAGCTCGTGAGAAATCGACAGTGGCTATTGAAAGCAAAATGCAACAATCATTCATCGATACCTCGGTGATCACGGAGCGCTCTTCTATCGATACAACAATCACAGTGCCGGGATCTGAGGACTTCTTTACCATCCCGGTGGACTATTCTGAGGATTCGTCTTTGTACCGGGAGTTTGAAACCCCACGGTTTATAGCACGGATCAATTTTAATCCCAGGCTCTCCAGGATAAAGGCTCACATCAGCCTTAAACCGGTTCAGGTGCCGGTACGGATGCACCGGATCACTGAGACCAGGAAAAACATCACCGCCGTCTCAGATGCGGAACTGCAGATTCGTAAAAAGGACACTGCAGTCCAGCACACACCGACCATACGCTGGAGCTGGATCATTGCCCTGGCACTTCTACTTGTATTCGCTTTCTTTTATTTCAAAACAAAATCTTTTTCAAAATGAACGACGTAGTAATCATCAAGGGTGAAGGCGGCATTGGACGCCAGGAACCGAACACAGATAACATCAGGGGCCTCGTAATGAATATGGGTGCCACCGCTCCCACCGGCCTTGCGGTAAGTACCCCGATGCTTTTACTCAGCCTGAAGGATGCAGAGGACGCCGGTATTGATGCCGCGTATGACACTGCAAATACAGTGCTGTGCTGGTATCACATCAAGGAGATATTCGCGGAGAACCCGAGCTGCAATTTATGGATCTACCTTACCCCGCAGGCTACTACCCTTACCGCAATGGTTGACGGTACTGCTGGTACTCCATGTCCTATGAAAAAGCTGGCCCTGGCTACCAACCTGGAGATCAAGCAATATGGCTGCGCCCGCAACCCGGCCACTGGTTATACCCCGACGATCACTGCCGGTATCGATGTGGACGTGACAAACGCGATCCCTAAAGCCCAGGTGTTAATGGACGATTTGTTCACCGCACACGGCCCGGCTCACGTGATCATCGAAGGCAGAAGTTTTTCCGGATCTGCAACCACTGCAGCAAACCTCCGGGCCTTAACCGGCCCGAACGTAAGCGTCGTGCTTGCCCAGGATCTCGATGTTGCCCCGCCTGCTGCCGATGCTGTCATTAAAATGCATGCGGCTGTAGGTACACTCCTGGGTACCTCATCCAAAGGAAAGGTGAGTGACAATGTAGGATGGGTGGGTAAAAATAATGTAAGGAGCCTGGCGTATGGCCGTTGGATCAATCCAGGGCTGTCTTCAAATACATCGATCACCACATTCACTCCTGCAGACCTGGACACGCTCAATACCAAAGGTTACATCTTTGTCCGCACGTTTGTTGAGGATTCAGGAGCTTACTGGAATGACAATCATAACTGCGTAACGCTTTCCAGTGACTATGCTTACATGAGCGACGTGCTTACGATCAACAAGGCTGTGCGCGGCGTTTATAAGGCCCTCCTGCCGAAAGTAAACAGCCCGGTTAAGGTAAACGCCGACGGGCAGCTTTCCACTGAAGTAATCGCCTCTTATGAAAGCACTGCAACCCGGCCACTGGATAACATGGAGATCAGCGAGGAGATCAGTGCGAAAGATCTCTATATCGATCCATCCCAAAACCTCATATCTCAAAGTCAGCTCAATGTAAAGATCGCCATCGTTCCCATTGGTACTGCCAGGACTATTGGGGTTGTAATCGGCTTCACGGTAGCCATCGCATAAGCCATTTAATCACAATTCAAAAACCTTTTAAATACATACAACATGCCACTTATTAACGGAATCGAATACGGCTGGTGCGACATCAAGGCAAACCTTCTGGGCCGCACTGTGGAGGGTATCACCAGCATTGAATACTCTGACACCAGGGAAAAAACAAACAACTGGGGCAGGGGTAGCAAGCCTGTAAGCCGCGGACGCGGTAAATATGAAGCCAAAGCCAAACTCACTCTTTCTATGAAAGAAGTTGAAGCCATCCAGCGCGCCCTTCCCAAAGGTGGCCGTATGCAGGACATCCCGCCCTTTGATGTCAACATAGCCTTTGATCCGGAGGATGGCAGCTCACCCATCGTGCGTGATCGTATCCGCATGGCTGAGTTCACCAACAAGGAACGCAAAATCAAGATCGGTGACGGCGAAATAGAACATGAGTTCGAGCTGGTAGTTGCCGAGATCGATTGGAACGTGTAACCCCATTTTGAACAATCACCTTTTTTAATACAATATCATGAGTAAAAAAACACAATCAAACGACACCGCAGCGAATCAAACTGCACCGGCAGTAACTGCCATGAATGGAACTCCATCTGCCTCTGTAGTAGGAGAACTGAAACCTGAACAGGAAAAGGAGCTGAAAGCCCGGCACGGACGCCTCGGAAAAATTCGCGTCAAAGCTAAGGATGGCACTACGCACGTCTGCTACTGTAAGTATCCCGACCGCAACATATTCGCCCTGGCGATGAGCAAGCGCGGAAAAGATCAGATCCTCGAAGCTGGTGAGGCTGTCCTGGATAATTGCTTTGTAGGCGGTGACGAACAGATCAAATCAAACGACAGCCTGCGTATTTCTGCTGCACTGCAGTGTTATGATCTGCTGGATTTTCTGGAGGCCAGTTCCGAGGAGCTGTAGAAGAGATTGATGAGCGCGACGGTCGGGATGAACTCCGTAAACGGTACGCATACATCAGATACTTTCTGCACATACCATTCCCTGAGCGACTAAGCGACGCCGAACTTCAGGAACTATGGCATGGCTTGGTTTGGGTTCGTAAGGAACTGGCCCGGCATCAAAACACAGAACAACCAAATTAGAATCCCTGCTGCGCTCCGGTAGGGATTCGGCACAATAAAAACAAAGAGAATGGCAACCCCCACATTTCAATATAATATCGCGCAACTGCTCAAGGACGCATTTGGTGTGGTGGGTTTCCGTTCTCCTTCTGATATCCCACGAAATACACCGTTTTATGTTACCGGGTATAATGAGATCCCACCAATAGAGATCACCGAAACAACGGCAAAGTCCTACCTCGGTACTCCCATCATTATGCCGGTGTCTTTCGACGCTGTTACCTGGACTCAGATTATAAACGGCGAAAAGAAAGAACGATCCCTTCCTCAGATCACTTTGCCACCGGCCACACTGATTGATTTTACTCAGCCGGTTATAATCGAAAAAACCAGGATAGCTGGCCGCAATGGTTCGGTTAAAGAATACATCAACCTGGATGACTGGAGTATTCGTATTCGCGGCATCATCGTCAATGGTGACTCTGATGAGTTACCGGAAGCCGAAATCAAACAGATCCGGGATTTAAAGAATTGCCCTGTAGGTATTCCGATCCTCAACCGTATGGCTGAGCTGCTTGATATAAAAAATGTAATGGTTGAGGAAGTGGATTTCCCGGCACTGGAGGGATACCCTGGTGCGCAACCTTTCACTCTCAACCTGGTAAGTGATGAACCCTTTGAGCTTAAATACAAAAATGGACTCTGATGGATTTCTACACTATTCATATCGAGGAGGGGCAGTCAATTTGGGATATCGCTATTCAGGAATACGGGGATCCAATGGAGGCATGGACAATCCTGGAGGATAACCCGGCCACCCTTACTGATCTGAATACTGACCTTACCCCGGCCATGCTCCTGAAGATCCGCGTGGATCATCCTGTGAGTGATCGCGAGCTTATGAAGTACTTCCGTGAACAAAAGATCTATGTAAACTGTAAAGACTAATGATACCAAACATCGACATAAGAATCAAAAACGAGGCAGGAAAGATCCTGTTTTTTGACTATGCCGTCGAAGGTGAAATCGTTAGCTCCTGGCAGGATCTGACCAACACTGCGATGTTTACGCTTCCCAGAAAAGTCAGCCAGCTCAATGACCTTTTACCAAACCTTATTCAAACCGGCAACCAGGTAACGATCCGTTTAGGGTATGATGCAGAACTGGTTCAGGAGTTCACCGGGTATGTTACCGATATCGGCGGCAAGGTGCCGGTAGAGATCCAGTGCCAGGATCTGATGTGGAAACTCAAGCAAATGGAGGTGAGCCATGCCTGGAAAAAAACCAACCTGCAGCAGGTTATCAAAAAGATTGTACCTGCAGATATTCCCACTGATGTAGAAAGCATGGAGGTCGGCGACTTGCGAGTGTCAAAGCTCAGTGTGGCCGCAGTACTGGAAAAGCTCAAAGAGATGTATGGTATAGTTTCGTTTGTACGCAATGGCACCTTACATGTAGGAACCGCTTACAATGAGTCCTGGAGGAATGATGCAGCTAAAAAAGTGTACTACCACTTTCAGAAGAATATCATCGATAACGACCTGAAGTTCAGGCAAAAAAAAGACGTCAAGGTTAAGCTCGAATGTATCAGCCATCAGAGCAACGGCACTATTGAAAAATACACCTATCCGGAAAATGCCGGAGATGCTGAGTTGCACACGTTGCATGCCGGAGGCAACCTTAAAAAGGCAGCTTTAAAAAAATTCGCGCAGGCTCACTATAATAAATTTTTATACTCAGGCTTCCGGGGCAGTTTCACCACGTTCGGCGAACCATTTTGCGATCATGGATTTATTGCTGCCCTCGAGGACGGGATCTATCCTGAGCATGACGGCAACTACCTGATCGATAAAGTACTAATCAAATTTGGAATCCGTGGTTACCGCCGCGAAATAACTCTGGGAGGTAAAGTATGAGCGGAATAAAAAAATATGTAAGGGCACTGGCCGGGCAAGCTCCTATTCAAACCTACCTCTGTAAGGTTGTGAACGTGGAGGATGATCGCTGCGAATGCGAGCCCCTTCAGGGAGGCGCAAAGTTTCTTGATGTCCGCTTACGCAGTATCCTTGACGATAACACAGATGGCCTGTTGCTGATACCAAAGAAGAACAGTGTGGTACTTATTGGCATCATTGAAAATAACGACTCCGCAGCTTTCCTGTTGCAATGTAGTGAGATCGAGGAGCTGAAGTTTAAGAACGCCGGAGGTATGACCATTGATGTACTGAAGGATATAGTAAAGCTGAACGGTGACCAATGCAAAGGATTAGTAAAGCTCGATGAGCTGAAGGATAACCTGGACGCAATCAAAGACTATTTATCTGCTTTAAAAACAGCGGTTTCAAGTGGTTTAACTGCGGTAGGCGTTGCGATGGCGGCAAATGGCCCAGCGGGTGCGACTTCTTTTGAAAGTGCGATGGCCAGTCAGGTACTCAATTTTAAAAATATGGAAAATAAAAATGTGAAGCATGGCTAACGTTCAAGACATAGAGCTTTCAGTATTTGATCTCCGGGTTAAGTCCGGTGACTTCTGTATTGCTGATAGTGATAGCACTCACATCGAGCAGATCCTGCTTATGGGCAAAGGCAGTTTGAAGCATAGTCCGCTCACCGGTATTGGCATTGCAAAATATATCAACAGTCCCGGCACTGTGACAAATATTGCCTCTTTCAAATCGAAAGTAAAGGCACAATTGGAATTTGACGGTTACGAGGACGTGGACGTGGATGTGCGCAACGGCATTTCTAATATCAAAATTGACGCTAAAAGAATTTGACATGAGTAAGACACAGACAGAAATATTCAACGAGCTGTTAACCGAAAAAGCAGCACAACCAGATCTCGTTACGTTGACCAGTCCATCACCTACCGCCATCTGGCGCGCCTGGTTGTGGCTGGTGGCATTCGCGCATAAATTGTTGTATGATGCATGGGATAAAACCAAAGCAGAAATAGCGGTAATTGCCGCGCAGCAAATAACAGGTACTGCGCCCTGGTACGAGGGCCTCGCTCTTACCTGGAGTGGTGGTAGTGTCCAAGTCGATGCGGCTGCCTGCAGGGAGACAATTACGGCCCTTCAAAGAAAAGTAATCGTGAAGGTGGCCACGCGCGATACCGGTACGCAGCAACTGGTCAATATTCCCCAGGTGGATCTTGACGCGCTCCGGATATACATGGCCTCGAAAAAAGTAAAAGGCACTGACCTTACTGTGATCAGCCAGGCGGCGGATCTGTTGTGGTTTGGCTTCGCGATCAAATACACCGGCACACTGCTTACTGTCCAGGCTGCAGTAATTCAAAAAATAAAGGATCACCTGGCCGCGCTCGCATTCGGTGCAGATCTGTCGGTGACTATTCTGATCAACGATCTGTTCACCGTACCTGGTGTACTCGACGTAACGCCAAACTACACTAAGCTCGATATCGGGTTGGGTTATGTTACTCAGCCTCAAAACTTAATACCATCGGACTCCGGCTATTTTGAAGTGGGACAAGATGGTCTCGGCAATGATTTAGTAGACCTCATAATGTATCTGTAATATGTTCCTGTTAGATAAAACAAAATTCGTTCGACACTTTACCCGGCCCCGGTTGCGCAAACCTAAAAACCTTGCATGGGGTAAGGTTCAGGTTTGGCATGTGTTTGAGTTGTGGAATGAACTGTACCAATATTTCCTGCAGATTGTGGCCGACCTGACCGTCACCATTACCACAGACGTATTCCAGGCAAGGCTCCGCACCTTATATCCAAACGTCGGGGCGTTTAAATGCTTTGTAAAGAACCAATATGAGCTAATCCCCAACCCTTACATGCAGTATCTGGGCGAGCATCACCTGCCTGAGTATGACTATTTATTGACAGAGGCGCAGCCGCCACTTTACGAAAAATATCTGCAGGAAATGGAGCCGTATGATTACCACATAGTAATACCTGTCGCTTACAGTGCCGACGCTCCCGCGATTACTTTTTTATGCAATAAATACAAGCCTGCAGGCAAACGATATCAACTCATTTTTCAAAATATAACTTCTTAATATGAAACAGCTTTTAACTTTCACCGGCGGCCACCAAAGAACAGTAGATGACCTGGTACACATTCAAGCAGGTGCGCTCGAATCACTGATCGCAATAGCTAAGGGCCTCACTACGAATGGTGCCACTATCCCAAACTGCATTTTGTTCGGGTGTGAGTTCACGGTCTATCCTCCAACAACCATCGCTGATATCAGTGCCGGTGCGTTGATCTTGGATGGAGAGATCTGTTACTTTCCCGGCATTGTCGGCATTGACCTGGACGTAGCTCCAGACTTGCTGGTGTTCAGTCCGCTGGATACTTACCCAGCAACTAACCCGGTAGGGTATGCTGACGGCTCTACCCACAACGTTCACCTGGATCGAATAGTTGAGATACTTCAGATCAGCGGATCTCCAGCAGCGAATCAGGCAATCATGGCCGCTCCATTGTTCCTGGACGTGCTTCGCACAAATCTTTCCACACCTGGAGCCTGGAGGCAGGTTGGTACCACCGGCAATCCTGCAGCTCCTGGATGGAGTTGGTATGATACAAGTTCGAAAATGTACTTTAGAAAGAACCTCCTCGGTAACACCTTAGAGGTGAGAGGCGAAATCAAAATCATAAATTCAAGCGGCATAGGGGATCCTCCGATAAACTACAGCCTTTGGACTATGCCAGCAGGCTATTTGCCAGCCTATCACATTTCGTTCGTAGGGACGATTACAAAACACCTGGCGCCATTTGATACGAACTCAAATTCCGACGTAATTAAAAACGCCAATATGTCTGTTGATACATCAGGTAACGTATCAATAAACCCCGAATCAGTTCCGGCCAACACAAATTTTAGCATTCGCTTTTACGCTATATTCTCCCTAAGCTAAGAGCATTACCATTGATTGAAAGAGTATATCCATTGTAATCTAAAACCCGATATACTCAAAATGAAAGCAAGACTTAAAACACCCATCACCTATTATGGTGGCAAGCAACAACTACTCGGCACGATCCTGCCGCTCATCCCGAAACACGACCTGTACTGCGAACCTTTTTGTGGTGGCGCGGCTGTGTTCTGGGCAAAGGATCCGTCACCGGTTGAGGTGATTAACGATATCAATTCGGAGGTGACTAACTTTTACAGGGTTATTCAAACGAAATTTGATCAGCTCTTTGACATGGTGCAGGCGACACTGCACTCCCGTAAATCACACCGCGATGCGGATGTGATCTATAGTAATCCGCATCTGTTTAATGAAGTTGACCGAGCCTGGGCCTTTTGGGTTCAATGCAATCAGTCCTTCACTTCGAAGATCGGCGGTGGCTGGGCTTACGCCCGGCAGAGCAATTCCTGCGAAAAGAAAACCTTCAACAGCAAAGGCCGCTTCAAAGAGCTGTACCAGGAAAGGCTTAAATTTGTGCAGGTTGACTGCAACCCGGCTCTGAAGGTTATTGCCTCCAGGGACATGGCCGGAGCGTTCTTTTATGTGGATCCGCCGTACCCGGATACAGACCAGGGCAGCTATTCAGGGTACAAGATGGAGGACTTTGAGGCACTCCTTAGCCTGCTGGCCACAATAAAGGGCCGGTTCATGCTGAGCAGTTACGATTATCCTCAGCTCCAGGAGGCCACACGCCGCCATAAATGGCACAGGATCGAAAAGGAGATGGTTATATCAGCAAAGAAAGCGGAGGCCGGTAAAGGCCGTGATAAGCGCAAAATCGAGGTAATTACTGCCAACTTCGCGTTGACGGCTTTATAAGAAGTAGGGGGCTGGCAAGTCTCCCAACTCATGCACAAGGCAATGTGGCCGAAGCCACAGCCAGCCCCTTTCCTTCTATTTGATTGAAAGAGCCTGATTTTACGCCTTGTGCATGGGTGTTGGGAGGCCCCAAAAGTACGTCGTGGAAAACACTCCCCAAAAAAAGGTTTTAAACGGTCTATATTAGCTGCTTAAACACCCTCAAAAAAGATACTTTTCGTTTTTGGAAAAAGATACTTTTCGTTTTTGCGATTATAAACGGTATTCTTTTTTATTTAGTTTGTATTTCAGGTATCGGTCACCGCTTTGATGAATTTCGAGTAAGTTGATATTCAGTTCTGCGGTCCAACTGTTATAGGCTTCTATGGCCGTATTCTCATTGTCGTGTAAGGCAATCAGGGTGATGGCTCCGGGCTTTACGATATTTTGTTTCAGTAAACAGGTATTGTTTCCGAGGAAGAATAAAAGTTCCCCGGGTTTGTTGAATGCATGCAAACAAAAAACGGAGACTAAAAGCAATAAGCCATATTTGAATTTCATTCCAGGAACTTTGGGCTACTAAATGTAATGAAATTATTTTGTGATTTTACAGGATCATACCCGGGAAACGTTCAGGTTTTTAATGAAGCGTCATTGACACGGGTATGAGTCCATTTAAAGGATGGCCGGTTTTCTATTTCAAAAATTGCTGACAAAATATATAACCCCCACCTATGATTAATAAAGGCGCAGCCAGGGCCATCAATACTACTGAGTAACCAAATGATCCGAAGTAGGTAAGAATTTTCGCATCCTGCGGATCATCAGCTTTGTAGGCGATCATTACTTCGTCACCGATATGCCAGTGTGGGGGTGAACTGGAATAATTTTGCTTGAAATATATCTCCTCATGCAAAAGCGTGTGGAATTTAAATACCGGTTTAAAAGTATCGCCATCAGAACCATCCACCCGTTCTATTTCCACCACTTCCGCCAATGCCCTTTCTGTAGATTGTAAAAACTGCAGCGACCCCCTGAACAAGTAAACAGATATCAGCAACAGCAGGACTCCCGTAATGAGTGAAATATAATATCCCATACATGAAATTTTAGTTGAGCATTATCGGCCCGCAATCCAAAACTACTGAATTCAGCACTCACTATTCACTCACCACAGTTCCTATTCCTTCGCCCATAATAATTTTCTGCAGGTTGCCCGGTGTATTCATATCAAATACCACGATGGGCATTTTATTTTCACGGCATAATGTGAATGCTGTCATATCCATCACTTTGAGGTTTTTGGAGATAGCGTCACCGAAAGTAATGGAACTGAATTTTTTCGCATCTGGATTTTTTTCAGGATCGCTGTCGTAAATACCATCTACCCGGGTTCCTTTTAAAATGGCATCCGCTTTGATTTCCACGGCCCGAAGTGAACCGGCTGTGTCCGTGGTAAAATAAGGGTTCCCGGTTCCGGCGCCGAATATCACAACCCTGCCTTTTTCAAGATGCCGTATAGCCCGGCGACGAATAAAGGGCTCTGCCACCTGGTCCATTTTGATAGCACTTTGCAGCCGGGTTTGTACACCTGTCTTTTCCAGCATACTCTGCATGGCAATTCCATTGATCACGGTAGCCAGCATACCCATATAATCGCCCTGGGCCCTTTCGATACCACTTTCCGATTCGTTCATACCCCGGTAAATATTGCCACCCCCAATCACCAATGCCACCTGTACACCCCGGTCGGTCACCGTTTTGATATCTGCTGCGTATTGCGCCAACATCCGGGGATCGAGTCCAAAACTCTGGTCTCCCATTAAACTCTCCCCTGATAATTTCAACAGTACCCGCTTGTATTGTGGCGTCATTCTTTTTTAATTTCGGCAAAGATAGGGGCTGCGGGCAGAAAGTCAAAAGTAGATTGTAAAATGGTTGGGGAGTTAGCGGGTTGGCGCGTTTGCGGGTTGGTGGGTTGAGCGTTGAGGGTTGAGGGTTGAGGGTTGAGGGTTTTTTGTTTTTTGTTTTTTGTTGTGTTATGTTTTGTTTTGTTGTAGGTGTGTAGGGTTGGGGTTTCCGGTTGTTGGTTTCTGGGAGTAGGGTGTTGGGAGCCTGTTCTTGAATCCTGGATTAGAAATGCGGACATATAATACTACTTCAACGCGTTAGCCAATCGATCCATTGACTTTCCACACCCCACCTTCTGCAAATAATTCCCGGCCCCATACCGGTGCATCTTTTTTGATGGCTTCCACGATTTCTGAACAGGCGGCTATCGCATCGCCCCGGTGTTTGGATGAGGTGAATACAAAAAGCGATACCTCACCGGCATGCACTGTGCCCAAACTGTGATAAATATGCATACAGGACAGTGCATACTTTGAGAAGGCCGCTTCCCGGATATTGTGAAATACTTCATCGGCCATTTCCTCATACGCCGTATACTCAATGGCTTTTACTTCCTTGCCATTTTTTACATCAGCCCTTACTTGTCCCAAAAAAATACTATGTGCACCAATATCGTGTTTGCTGCTATGTTTAGCAATGGAGTCAGCAATAAATTGTGCAGAAATGCCTCCTTTCACAAACACTTTTATTATTTTTTTCTCATTCATAAATCCCATTTTATAATTCCCCCTTTTAAATGATACACATTTTGAAAACCACATTCCTCCAGCAGGTATTCCATGGCTTCAAAACTGCGGATGCCGGCATGACAGAATAATAAAATATCCCGCTCATTATTTATTTTCTGTTTGCCACTCAACAATTCATCCAGTGGAATATTCACTGATGCAAATACAGTCCAGGCAGGCTTTTCATCCACCGCCCGCACATCCACCACCTGCACATTGCCTTCCCGGATTTTTTTCAGAAATGCTTCTGCATCCAGTTCCCGGCTTTCATCATGTTTCTTAAAACAGATCTGCCTGTAATCACGGTTCAGGAAGTCGGCAATATCGGCCGGAATGTATTTTCGCGAATGATGATCCGGCAAAATACCGCTGCGGTAAAACCGATAGTTGGCAAAATCACACATCAGCCATTCATCCTGTAAACAGGAGGGCATGTTACAAATATATTTTATGGCTTCCAATGCCTGCATACTACCCGTGATTCCGGTAATGGCACCCAATACCCCGCTTTCATTACAGGAAATACTACTATGGTGTTTTTCTTCATCAAACACATCCCTGAGATTGATTTGAGAAGAGGAAGTGTTGAATAAAGCAATCTGCGACTCAAACCGGTAAACGGCTGCATACAACAAAGGTTTTTGCAGAAGTATACAGGCATCACTGATCATAAAACGGGTATGCATATCATCTGTACAATCGATTACCAGGTCGTATTGCCTGAACAAATGTAAAGCAGTGGCATTGCTCAGAAAATGATTGAAAGTACTGATCCCGGTTCCGGTAAAAACTTTGTTTAATTTTTCAGCGGCTGCCAGGGATTTCAATTGACCCAGGTCCCCGGAATTGTACAACGTTTGCCGGTGAAGATTCGATTGTTCCACCACATCACCGTCACAGATGCCAATATGGCCCACACCCGCGGCTACCAGGTATTGCAGGCAGGGGCAACCCAATCCCCCGGCACCAATCACCAATACTTTTGCATTCAGTAATTTCTGCTGACCCTGCTCTTCTATTTCAGGTAACAGCATCTGAATGCCAAAGTGCCGGTGTATATTTTCAAAATTCATCCGATCCTATTTTATCCTCCCGAAAAAGGAGGCATGATGGCCAGTTCGTCGCCTGCCCGAAGCATAGCATTTTCATGCACTAATGTTTTGTTCAGGGCCAGTTTGGCAGGTATCTCATTAAGCAAAGGCATTTCCAATTTCAATTTTTGCATGAGCGTATCCGTGTCTTTTTGTAAGACAAATTCTTCCTGCGATTTTTCTCTTTGCTCCGCAAAAATCCCGAACCATAAAATTTTTATTTTTTCATCCATAGTGCTGCCTGTTCAAGTTCCTGGGGAGTATTTACATTGTTGAAGAGATGAGGGTTTAGTTTCGTAAATTCTCTGCCCTCAGCAAAAGTAATGGTAAAGGCTGAAAACAATTCGCTGAGTTTGTAAATGCCATTTTGTATCAATTCCCGCCACCGGATCCTACAAGCGGCCGGGATTATGGTAAACATAGGTTCGATCTGCGATTCATTTTTTACCAGTGTAATTTCATTGTCCTGGTGAAGGGAAATTAATTTTTCTATAGAAGCGCTGTCTGCAAAAGGCATGTCGCAACTGATGATAAAAATGCTTGCTGAATGTGTGTGATGCAGGGCCGCATCGATACCTCCTGCAGGGCCACAATTTTTCACTACATCCTGTACCAAAGGCAAACCATATTTTTCATAGTTTTTATTTTCACTGACAATAAAAATATTTGAAAAAACTGGCCTGAGATGTTGAATCACATATTCGATTAAAGCCTGATCGTGTAGCTGCAGCATGCCTTTGTCGCTACCCATACGACTGCTTTTGCCCCCGGCTAAAATATAAGCGTCAAGGCTGCCGTTCATAAAAAAATCAGTTTTAAGGAAGCGATCATAAGCCCGATAGAAAGTACTTTTCGTAAAATCTCTACATTCCACTTCCTGGCACCCAACCAGGAGCCCAGCAATCCTCCTCCACAGGCAACGAGCAAGAGGATACAGGATTGATAATCGAAACTGATTCCTTTTTTAAATAAGGCCAGCAAACCACTTACTGAATTTACAAAAATAAAAAGGGCGCTTACCGAGGCAGTTTGTTTCATAGGTGCCCAACCCATCAGCAAAACCAGGGGAGTAAGCAGCACACCCCCTCCTATACCGATCATACCGGATAAAAATCCGATACCGGCACCAATTAACAAAAGTAAATATACAGGTGCTTTTTTTTCTCCTGATGGCGAAGGCAATGGAATTAAAAACCGAAGGGAAACCAACAGCAGTACAGACCCTAATAAAATGCGATAGCTATGGTCGGACAGGGGCATGAGGGCACCCAGGTAAGCAGCCGGAATGGAAGTAATGGCCACCCACAAAAAAAGCCGGGTGTTGAAATACCCGCTTCGGAAATATTGTACAAATGCGATAAGGGACACCACACAATTCATGCAGAGCACGATGGGCTTGCTCCAGGCCACACTGATACCTGCCAGGGCCATCAGGGCCAGGTAACCACTGCCTCCTCCATGCCCTACCGACGAATACATTAGGGCTATCAAAAAAAGTAAAGGGAAAATATACCAGGCCAACTCAGTCATAATGTATGAAGTAAATAGGTTTTTACAAGAGCGTCTTTTTCTATATGCTCAACATCTGCCAGTATTTCCACCATAGCGTCGGCCAGGGCAAAAGTGTTCATTTTATAGGATTCCTGTTGAGGCAGAATTTCTACACCTGTTCTACTTAGTCTGGCTTTTAAAAAATGGGTGAGACCGGATTTTTTATGATACTCATTTTGTAGTGGAAGATGCAGGAAGGGGAGTTCCGTTTTGGCAAAACCCATCATCGTCCGGATAGCCGGGTACACATATTGATAAAAACAGCTTAATACAGAAGCCGGATTTCCGGGCAATCCAAAAACCAGCTTTTTATTCATTTTACCAAAAAAAAGTGGCTTCCCGGGTTTTTGGGTCACTTTATGAAATACTTTTTCTATCCCGTTCTTCTCCGAGGCGCTTAATACATAGTCATGGTCGCCTACCGACACACCCCCGGTGAGCAACAGCAGGTCGCATTCAGACAGGGCTTTGCCAATAGCTTTTGCCAGGATATCTTCATCATCATCTACGATTTCTGTTCTTTCCACCTCTATATGCAGGAATTTCAGGGCCTGTTTCAGGGCAAAAGAATTGCTTTCATAGATCTGCCCGTCCTGTAAAGGTCGTCCTGGCATACAAAGTTCTTTACCCGTATTCAGCAGGATTACCTTCGGCTTTTTGCAGACAATTAGCTGATGAATACCCACACCCGCCAACAAGGCTAACGAGGCCGGGTAAAGCGGACTGCCGGCCGGAAGGATTAATTCACCTTTTTTATTTTGAGAGGCTATAGGTCTGATATTCATCCCTTTACGTATATTACTCCCGGTTATTTCTATCAGGTCAGCTTCTTTTTTAACCCATTCCTGTTGCACAACCGTATTCACATTTCCCGGAATTTTGGCCCCGGTAAAGATGCGGATAGCTTCATCGGCCTCCAGAAAAAAATCATGATTTGCCCCGGCCTGTTGCTCGCCTTTCAGGCGGTATTTTCCGGGCCGGATAGCTTCCTCTAAAAAAATGCCGTAACCGTCCATGGCTGATTGGGGAAATGTGGGAAAGTCGATCGGTGAAAATATATTTTCCGCGTTGGCAAAACCCGTGGCAGCATTCAATGCAAGCATGGTGCTGTCAAGCTTCTCAGCGTTTGCGGCCACTAACCTTTTGGCCTCTTCTGTCGTCTTCATGTCAAATTCATGTCATTTTTTACAATGTTAAAAAAAAACTAACTGAATTTTATCTTAAAATCAATAAAAGTTATAATTTTAGTCCTTAAAATCTTTACAGCCATGTCAGTATTTTTACGCAAAAATTTACATAAAAAAGTCGGCTTCTTAATCCTCTCGGCTTTTTTATTATTTTCTTACCAATCCAAAGCTCAGGTCTTCTGGAATGAGAATTTTACAACCCTTGGGGTTTGGAGTTTAAACAACCCAACCGGGATCAATGATCCGGATGCGAATTTTTTCGACCAGTCGGATGCCGAAGGGGGTGGTATTACGCCCAACCTGGGTGCTCCCGGTAGTTGCGGAGTGGCTTTCAATGGTAATAATTCTCTGTTTGTTACCAGTAGCTTCGCCAGTGGAGCAGCCTACAATTCAGGTGGCTTTTGTGGTATAGGTATTTGCGTTACAACCAATACCCGTGCGGAATCACCGGTGATCAACTGTAGCGGTAAAGTTAATATCAGTATCAATTTCAATTATATCGAAAATGGTGATGTTACCATCGATGATGCCGTTATGTGGTATTTCGATGGCGTTACCTGGAGTATACTCGACAATATGCCCAAAACCCTGACAGGCTGTACAGGACAGGGCTTGTGGACCTCCCGTACCGTGAACCTGCCGCCCTCAGCCAATAATAACCCGAATGTAAAGATCGGATTTGGTTGGGTAAACAATGATGACGGGCTGGGTACCGACCCTTCTTTTGCCGTGGATGATATCACTGCCAGTACTCCGGTAGGAGGTGGCCTGAGTACCGACCCACTCGCAATCTTAAACTATTGCTCCTGCTCCAGCATGAATGTGAGCTTTACCAGTGCTGCTGTAATGAATCCCGGAAATATTTACACCGCCCAGTTGTCTGATGCTGCCGGAGCTTTTGGAACTCCGGTAAATATCGGAACACTGCCTTCAGTAGCTGCTACCGGCACTATCAACTGTATCATTCCCTGCAATACGCCTAACGGAACCGGTTACCGGGTGAGGGTGATCAGCTCAAATCCTGCGTTAACCGGTGCTGACAATGGTGCCAATATTACCATCAGCAATACCCCGGTAGTAACGATCACGCAAACCATCACCAACTGTATGGATACCCTGACGGCCGTGGCAACCGGTGGTATTAACCTGCCTCCTGCCAATGGTACCCGTTATTATATCCGCGACAGTGATCCATGGGGAACTGCCAACAATACACAGGCTATGAACGCCGTATTTGGTGTGGCCAACTATACCACATTGAACTATGCAGGTGCTATCCCTGCCGTGGTTTTCGCACCCGGCACCCAATTCGTATTCCTCGAAGGTGCTGACGGAAATGCACTGGCATTAAATACTTATATCACTGCCAATATTACCCTTATCGAAAACTGGGTAAGTGCCGGTGGACGTTTGTTTATCAACTCGGCACCTAACCAGGGTGGTAATATGAACTGGGGATTTGGTGGCGTTGTGCTGAATTATAATAATCCGCAAGGAGCTGTAAATGTTATCAATCCTTTACATCCTATTGAAGTAGGTCCCTTCCTGCCTACCGGTTTGAACTTTACCGGTGGATCTTATTCACATGCTCATATCACCGGTGGTGGTACTACGGCTATCATCCAGGGAGGAGGCTTTAATGTACTCACTGAAAAATCATGGGGAACTGGTTTGGTATTGTTTGGGGGTATCACCTCTCCGAACTTTCACGCGCCATTGCCCAATGCACAAAACTTATGGCAAAATATTATTAACTATTGTGCTACATCCATTATCGGACCAGGGTATACTTTCAACTGGCAACCTGGTGGTGCTACCACTCCAGTAATTGTTCCCGTAACACCTGGTACATATACTGTGACGGTTACAAACAACGGTTGTGTAGGAACCGCTACTATCAATGCTATTGTAAGTCCGCCCCCTCCCACTGTTACAGCAAATGCAAACCCAGGGGCTGTATGTCCCGGTGGCATGACTACCCTGACAGGTGGTGGAGCTGCTACTTATGCCTGGACCGGTGGAGTTATCGACAATGTACCTTTTGCACCACCCGCTACGGCAACTTATACCGTAACCGGAACCAATGCTAACGGTTGCACCGGCACTTCTTCAGTGACTGTGCAGGTGATCAACAATTTACCCATCACTGTAACAGCGAATCCTTCCGGTATATGCCTGGGAGGCAGCACGGCGCTTACGGCAAACGGAGCTACGACCTATAACTGGATACCCGGCAACTTAAACGGCACTACCGTAACGGTTTCACCGGTTGTTACCACTACTTATACCGTAACCGGTAGTAATGGTGCTGGTTGTACGGGTAGTACCACTATAACGATTTATGTAAACAGCATCACTGCACTTACTATAACGCTTTCAGGTCCGCCTTGTAATGATACACTTACTGCTGCTGCCACTGCAGCTGGTGGTGGGGGTGGTGTAACTCCCGGAGCAAAATACTATATCACCGACGTAGTGCCCTGGGGACAACCTAACAATGTAAATGAAATGAATGCTGTATTTGGCGCAGGAAACTGGATACAATCTAATTTTTCTGCTCCGGCCGCTACCATATTCGTACCTGGTACTCAGTTTGTATTCCTTGAGGGAGGTGATGGTAACGGTATAGCCCTTACCAATTACATGAATGCCAATGTGACCCTTATCGAAAACTGGGTGAGCGCAGGCGGACGTTTATTCCTGAATGCAGCTCCTAACAACGGAGGTATTCAAAACTGGGGCTTTGGTGGTACTATTCTGAATTATATCAACCTCCTCGACTCAGGAAAAGCTACTATTCCAGCGCATCCAATTTTTGCAGGTCCTTATACACCGGTTCAGTTGAACTATGATGGTAACTGGTTTGCGCATGCTGATGTACAGAATGGTGGTACCATGGTAATGGATTACCTGGGTGATGCAATTCTTACTGAAAAAACCTGGGGAACCGGCCTGGTAATGTTTGGTGGTATGACCACTACCAACTGGCATACTCCTTTGGTGGAAGCCATTAACCTCCGTCAGAATATATTATTCTATGTAGCTGGTTCGCCTTTACCGGCACCGGTAGTTACTTATAACTGGCAACCGGGTGGTGCTACTACAGCAGCCATTGTGCCTACTGTAACCGGTGTGTATACGGTGACAGCAACCGTGAATGGTTGTACTTCTACCGCTACCATGTTTGTACAGGTAAATGTGCCACCAGTAATGACTCCTACGGCAAATCCGAACACAACATGTCCCGGAGGTAACGTAACCTTACAAGCTAATGGTGCTGCCACCTATGTATGGCAACCCGGTAACCTCAATGGTGCTACACAAAATGTAAATCCTATGGCCACTACTACCTATACCGTAACCGGTACTTCAGCAGCAGGTTGTGTGGCTACCGCTACCGTTACCGTTACTGTAACCAATAACCTCGCAGTGACCGCAGCCGCGACGCCCACTATAATTTGTGTTGGCGGTCAGGCTACACTCGATGCAACCGGAGGCACCACGTATACCTGGCAACCGGGTGGTATGACGGGGCCAAGCGTGATCGTGTCACCAGGTGCTACTACTACCTATACCGTAACTGCTGGTAATGGACAGGGATGTACCGGTCAGTCAGTAGTTACCCTTACTGTATCGCAACCTCCTGCCCTTACCGTGAATGTAAATCCTGCCAATGATGTATGTATAGGTGATCCGGTTACTATTACCGCTGCCGGTGCTACCAACTATGCCTGGACAGGTGGTATCTCAAATGGTGTTGCATTTTATCCTGTTGCGAACGGCATTTATATAGTGACTGCTTCCAACGCGAATGGATGTACCATCACGAGTTCAGTAACCATCACTGCCGTAACGCCACAGGCACCGAATGTAAATATCACTTCCAGTCCGGCCCCGATGCTTACGGGTCAGTTTACCAGTATCACAGCATTGGTACCTGCTTATATACCAAGCTACACTTTAAACTGGTATAGAAATAATTCATACTGGACTACCACGGTAGGACCTGCTAATACTGTATCCTATGTTCCGAATGGTTTGAGTGATTCAGTGTATGTATGGATGACAGCAGTGGGTTGTTATGATCCCGATAGTGTACGTTCGAATGGAATTGCTCCGCGAACACCTTCCGGTCTGGATGATGTGGATGCTCCTAATGATTTTGTGATGTATCCGAATCCTAGCAATGACCTGGTAAATATCAAAGGTGCTATTGCCGGTGACGAAATGATCCTAACCGATGTAATTGGTCAAACCATTCTGCGTAAGAAATTCGTAAATGGTAAAATAGAAACTATTGACATTACAGCCCTGGCAAATGGAATTTACTATGCTAAGTTCATGAGAGGTGAAAGAAGTTGGGTAGTGAAAGTGAAGAAACAGCAGTAAATTAATAAATGAAAATGTGAAGGGGTTGTCGTAAGGCAACCCCTTTTTTTTATTGTAGGACGCGAAGGTTGCGATGTAAAAAATTCCAGGTCAGTCAATGTTCCACAGTACTCTTACTAGGGTCGTGTCTCGTCGAGCTTTTAACATAAACCACGAAGACGCAAGGACACGAAGGGTTTGCTGCGCAAAAAAATTCATATCGATGTCGGTGACATGTTGAACTTCTACTAAGGTTGGTGTTGCATCTGGCCTTTTGATATAAACCACGAAGACGCAAGGACACGAAGAGTTTGCTGCGCAAAAAAATTCATATCTATGTCGGGGATATACTGAACTTTTAATATTAAGGTTGGTGTTTCATTTGGCCTTTTGAAATAAACCACGAAGATGTAAGGACACGAAGGGTTTGCTGCGCAAAAAAAAATTCACATCGACGTCGGTGACTTGATGAACTCTTACTGCAAAGGTTGTGTTCCATCGAACTTTAATATAAACCACTAGGGCGCTAAGACACTAAGGGTTTGCTATGCGAAATAAATCAGGGTTTGCAAAACAAAATCAATAATCATATTCACGGCGAATAGAATTCAGGCGTATGCCCGCATAAGCTGAGAACCCTTTGCGGGTAGGGTTGGAGGGGAAACTGGAATGTTCATAACGAAATGTGGCCCCCAGGTCGAAAAATAGATTGTTGCGCCATTCATAGGCCAGGTTGAGATTGCTGTATAACACTTCTGATATGGATCCGTTGTACATATAAATCCCTTCATCTGCATTCCGGTTCAAATAGGGTTTAAAAATATCACCTCCAAAACTCAGGGAAGCCGAGGTATCGCGACCTTGCCGGTTGTAAAACGATTTGAGGCTGAGGTAACATTTTTCGTGCGGTTTATATTTTACGATCAGGGCAAGTTCCATAAAGTTGGCTCCGTAGGGATGCGCCAGGGGTTGATTGTAGTGGGAATGGTCGGCTACGGAATCTTTAAATGAATAGGTATAAGGTCGCACGAGATTCCATTCGGTTTGTAAAAGGAAGTTTCGGATACCAAACAGATCAGCCAGTTTAAAACCCAGTTGCAACCCGTATTTATTACCCCACCACCCTTCATGCCGGGTAATGCGTGCAAACTGAAATTCATCCAGCAAAACCTGGCCATATATCACCGCTCCAATGCCCGGGTTGATTTTGAAATTCATACCCAGCATAGCATTGTCAGGACTGCCCGCGTTTTGTTCAACACTCCTGTAAAAAATAATCGGATTCATATACCTGAAATCAAAATGATCTTTCCGGCCAAATACAATTGACTCGAAGAGACCTATATTCAACCATTTTGTCACATTCGCACTCAGGTGATGCATAGTGGCATATTTGCGGGGAAGCAAAGCATCGGGTCCCCGCATATACTGGGGCGTGAGTTCCATATAGAGATTCTGATAATGCAGTTTCCAGAAATGGGTATTCAACTTCAGGAAAGTATAATTGCTTCCAAAATCGGATAAAAAAAGAGAGCGGTATCCATCGCCTATCTGGAAGCGGTCAGTCCCAAAACTGGCATGTAGCATATTTTTGATCACAGAAAGATCTACATAGCCCGAAGCATACAGGTAATCCTGTGCAAAACCAGGCTTGGCTGTTTTAAAAGGTTTGAAAAAAGAAGCCCCGGGCACAGCAGCTCTTTGCAATACATATTGCTGATGCTGCGAAGGCCCTCTTTCCTGGTTGTCGGTGAGTATCGTATAAAAACCAATTCTTTTTCCCAACAAACCCCTCGCCTCCAGACCTCTTGAATTATAAAAAAGATTCTGATTCAGCGATCCCTGTTCTACCGTTTGCTGATAGTGCAATACAGGATTGAGGGAAAAAAATACATTCCGGGAACTATAATGCAGCAGGTCTGTTTTTTTCTGATAGAGGGTATTAAATACCGGGTAACGTGAATCTACTGTTGCATCGCCATTTTCAGCCCATTCTCCATTTTTGGAAATGAAATGGTCAATCTCTTTTTTATCAGCATCACGCAAAGTAGTAAGATGCTCCGCTTCATAATTTTCGAGAAAATAAACAGCAGCCTGCCGGCTCATCCCGTTCAGAGCGGTATGGAGGGTATCAGAAATTCTGCGGTTCAGAATATCAAACCGTTCCAATTGAAAGTAATCATCCGCATTTCGGTGCAGCCAGGTAGATTGACCCATTGAACACATAGGCTGCAATGCCAGGAACAAAGTAAAAAAACGAACACATACTTTTTTCATTCGAATGGCTAAAAATAATTAAAAAAACACAGAGCAGCGAAAAAAGAACTCCAGGTACAGGCACTACCCAATAGCGGGTATTTTTCTTTTTTTAATTTTCAAAAATTGAAATTTTAATCCTGTGTTTTTATTTTTACGGCTATAAATCACATACATTATGAAGAAACTCATTTTATCTCTGCTGAGCTTTGCGGCGCTGGGACTAAGTGCTCAGCCTGTATTGACTACCACCAGCCCGATAGGCTATATAGGTCCTATCGCCCAGGCCTCTGCGGCTACAGTTCCCCTGGTACCCACTACCACTACCGGTGCAAATGTAACCTGGGATTGCTCAGGACTCTTACCGGAAGCGGGACTGCCCAATATTAATTTTACCGTTAGTGCTCCGGCCGGTACCGCCTATGCCGCGGATTATCCCCAATCGAACTGGTATTTTACCGATCCTGCTTTAGTAAATGTAATAGGTCATCACTATTATACCCTCACGGCTGATAGTTTTGTATTGTGGGGTGCCCATACCATGGGACAACCGTATGAAATTTGTGACAATCCTGAACTGGAACTGGTATTCCCTTTGGCATACAATCAAACTTCTGCCAATTCATACAGCAAAACCAATTATAATGCCGGTGGCGGTGTAAGCAGTTATCAAACCGGCACCAATACCATCACCTATGATGGCTATGGCACTCTTATATTGCCGGGTGGTACCTACAACAATGTAGTACAGGTAAGCAGGGTGCGTACCAATTCACTGGGACCCACCCTGAACTCAAAATCATGGTACCAGGGAGCTACCGGAGAACGTATCCTGCTTTGGGAAGAAAAAGATGCTGCCCCACCCCATGTGGTTTACAAAGCTACCATAGTAAACCAGTTGGCCCAGGTAGAAGCTTCAAAGAACCTGAAAGTATCCACTGAGCCGGGATCGGGCATCATCCATATCCAGGCTAGTAAGGGGATAAACCGCGTAAGCCTCTACTCGGCTACCGGCGCATTGCTAAAAACAATTCCCACCGGAAATGCTACGCAGTACTCACTTCCGGCCCAGTATGCGAGGGGTATGTATATATTGACGGTAGAAACCGAAGGCCAGGTAATCAGTAGCAAAATCGTTTTGTAAATTATGCAATAAGTATTTATACAAACATCCGGCTCTTGCAGACAAGAGCCGGATGTTTTTGTATGTCTGCAAACTGCTTTTCTGTAAACAGAAATTATTTTGCGCCTGCCGGACTATATTTGTAGAGTAAAGAAATCGTTGGAAACTATGAAAACAATCCTGATCAGAAATGCAGCAATCATAAATGAAGGCAGCATTACCCACAAAGATGTATTGATCAAAAATCAGCGATTTGAAAAAATAGAAACTCAGATCGGAGTCAGGGAAAAATGCCGGGAAATAGACGCCGCAGGTTTGCACCTGATGCCCGGGCTGATAGACGACCAGGTACATTTTCGCGAACCCGGTCTCACTTACAAAGCAGACATCTATTCGGAATCAAGGGCTGCCGTGGCCGGTGGCGTTACCAGCTTTATGGAAATGCCCAATGTGAAGCCCCCTACCCTTGACCTGGATTTATTACAACAGAAATATGATATTGCTTCCAAAACCGCTTTAGCCAATTATAGTTTCTTCCTGGGTGTGTCGAACGATAATGCCGGCACAGCCCTCCGGATCAACGAACTGAAAAATGAGGTATGTGGTTTAAAGATCTTTATGGGCAGTAGTACCGGCAATATGCTGGTTGACAATATTGTAACGCTTGAAAAGGTATTCAGCGAAAGTGAAGTTTTGATAGCCACGCATTGTGAACAGGAAAATATCATCCGGCAGAATTTACAACGTTTGCAGGATTCAGGAGTTGCCCTGGATCATGCCCGTATGCATCCTGTGATCAGGGATGTGGAAGCCTGTTATGAATCATCGCTGGGGGCTATACAGATTGCGAAAAAATTTAATACCCGCTTGCATATCCTGCATATCTCTACTGCGAAAGAGCTACAGTTGTTTACCAATTTATTTCCCCTGCCTCAAAAGAGAATTACTGCAGAAGTTTGTGTGCATCATCTTCATTTCACATCGGCGGATTACGAAACCCTGGGCAATCTGATTAAATGTAATCCGGCTATTAAAAGTCCCGAAAATAAAGAAGCCCTGTGGAAAGGCTTGTTGGATGACCGCCTGGATATTATTGCAACAGATCATGCGCCTCACACGCTGGAAGAAAAGCAGGCTCCCTATTTACAGGCACCGGCCGGTTTACCGCTTGTACAACACAGTTTGTATACATTGCTGCAGGCCTATAAGGAAGGCCGCCTGTCGCTGGAAAAAATAGTAGAGAAGGCATGCCATGCTCCTGCTATTTGTTTTGAAGTAAAAGACAGGGGGTATATCAGAGAAGGTTATTTTGCCGACTGTGTATTGCTGGATCTCAATAAAACTTATACGGTTCAAAGCGGAAATATTTTATATAAATGCGGATGGAGCCCCTTTGCGGGTCACACCTTTCCTGCCCTTATTGAAAAAACATTTGTAAATGGTTACCCGGCTTTTGAAAATGGAAAAATCCAGGAGGAAGTAATGGGTATGCGACTAAGTTTTTCTCGAAAATAAAATCCTGTTTGAATCTCCACAGCTTACTGCAGCATGCTAAGTATTATAGGGATTAGGTACCGGTGTCTTCCTTACTTTGCGGCAACTGGGTTTGCATAATCTTGTCGAACAACAAATTTAATTGAGCTATTTCACCGGGATTAAGGGCTGTGGTAACTGATTTGAATTTATCATGACCCACATCTATCGAATTGATCAACGCAAGACCTTTATCCGATAAAATAATATAGAGTTTGCGTTTACTGAATTTATCTTCCTTCTTTTCAAGCAAACCCATATTGGCCAGGCGGTTCACCAGTCGAGATACATCGCTTTGTTTATGCAACATGCGTTCTTTCAGCAAGCTGAGTTTGACCCCTACCGGATACTGCCCTTTTAAGATTCTTAAAATATTGAATTGCTGATAGGTAAGTTTGTAATGTTCCAGGTGGTTCTCAAGGTCCTGCAGTATTACAGTTTCAAGATACAATACACCCACTACCGCTTTATAATATTCATTTATAAACGGCGTACTCAGTTTAATAATTTTTTCCAGACTATTCCCCGACATCGATTCAAATGTAAAAAAAGATTTTTTAACTGTTTAGTATTTTTCACAAAAAACTAAAGGGAGGTCATGAGTTTGTCCAGGATGGCATTCAGTGTTTCCACCTCAGTACTTTGCAGCTCATTTATCAGCGTTTTCATATTGGCTGCATCTTCGTCTATTTCTTTTAAAATGCTTAGCCCCATTTCAGAGATAGTAATATCTGCATTACGTTTGTCGATGAGATTCAACATCTTTACCACCAGGTTCATTTTTGAAAGCCGGTCTACTATACGCGATACATCACTCATTTTGTCGAGCATCCTTTCCTTGATCGCATTGATATTGATTCCCCTCGGATACTGTCCCCGTAATATCCTTAGTACATTGTACTGTTGGGGTGATATATTATATTTTTTGAAATATTGTTGTTGCTGATTGTGCAAATAAGAAGACAGGTAAAGAATACCCAGTTCAGCCTTTATATATTCCGATTTGAAAGGCTGGGTTTGCCTGATCAGCCTCTCGAGTTGATTACCCATAGAATTCAGAAACCAATGTAGAGAAAATTCCTAACTAAACAAATAATTTACGTCATCTTTTGTAAGATGCTTCACCATCTGGCTATCATCACTGATAATATCTTTCACCAGGATATTCTTTTTTTCCTTGAGTATCATGATCTTATCTTCCACGGTATCCTTACAGATGAGACGGTAGGCAAAAATATTTTTGGTTTGCCCGATACGATGCGTTCGGTCGATGGCTTGTTGCTCTACAGCAGGGTTCCACCATGGATCTACAATATAGACATAGTCGGCGGCGGTAAGATTTAAACCCATTCCTCCTGCCTTCAGGGAAATCAGGAAAGCCCGGCAATCGGGATTATCCTGGAAATCACGTATAGCAGATTCTCTCTGCATGGCTGTATAACTTCCGTCAAAATACTGGTAAGCAATTTTTTCCTGTTTCAGTTTCTCCCTGATCAGCGCAAGCATACCCAGGAACTGGGAGAAGATCAGCACTTTATGTTCTCCGGTATTTTCCTGCAATTCCCTTACCAGTTCATCCAGTTTGGCACTGTGATTTTCATACTTGGTTTCTTCATTCAGGATAGCAGGGGAATCGCAGATCTGCCGCAATTTCATCAAGCCCTGTAAAATAGCAAACTGTGATTTATCGATCCCCTGGTTTTCAATTGTACCCAGTATTTTTGCCCGGTACACATTTTTATAGGTTTCATAAATCGCCCTTTGTTCGGCATCCATTTCACAATACAGGGTGATCTCGGTTTTTTCGGGCAAATCGCGGGCCACCTGTTCCTTGGTTCTCCGAAGCAGGAAAGGATAAATTAGCTTACGCAAATGTTGTTTGGATTCTATATCCTGGAATTTGTCGACGGGTTTGGCAAAATTCTCTTTGAAAAAATCTTTGTTACCCAGCATGCCCGGGTTGAGAAAATTCATTTGAGAATAAATATCAAATGTATTGTTCTGCATGGGCGTTCCGCTTAAAGCGATACGGTTTCCGGTAATCAATAATTGCGCCGCCTTCGCTACTTTACTGGAAGGATTTTTGATAGTTTGCGATTCATCCAGCACTGTATAATCAAAAGCGATCTTTTGAAACAGTTGTATATCACTCCGCAAAGTACCATAGGTGGATATAATAATATTGTATCCCCGCAAACTCTCTATCCTGGCGGTACGGGCCGGCCCATGATGGATAAGATAGGTAAGATCGGGGGTGAATTTTTTTATTTCATTTTCCCAGTTGAACACCAGAGTGGTGGGACAAAGCACAATTGCGGTGAGGTCCCCGTTTTTATTTTTGTAATGCTGCAAAAAAGTAAGGGCCTGTATCGTTTTTCCCAAACCCATATCATCGGCAAGCAAGCCACCCCATTTCACCGAGTCAAGGTAGCAGAGCCACTGGAAACCCGCCACCTGGTAAGGTCGCAGCACTGCCTGTAATTGTTCCGGTACAGCCTGTTGTTCAAATTCCTCAGGATTCTGCCCCATCAGGTTTCGCTTCTTTTCCTGCAACTCGTCTTTCACCGCATCATCATCTATCATATCATGCAGTTCATCTATTACACTGAAATTATATTTACTTACCTTCAGCGAATCACCATTGCTTTCTGCCATTTTGAAAAGCAGCGAAAATTTCTGCAACCATTCCTCAGGCAGTAAACCATAGGTACCATCACCCAACGAAACATAATTTTGTTTTTGCGTGAGTGCTTTTTGGATTTCCTGGACAGAGGCTTTTTGTCCTTCATAATCTATTTCGATAGAAGTATCAAACCAATCCAGCTCCGATGATATAAAAACCCGGGTATTGGGTCTTGCTTTATGTATCTTAAAATTTCTGAGTTTGTCGTAGCCCAGCAATTCAATATTCTCTTCTTTCATTTTATCAAAAAAGAGAAAGAACCAGTTCTTCGCCAGGGCATGTTTGGAATGAATCGCAAAATGGGTTTCATATTCCGGTTTGCGCAGGTTGGTATGAAGCGATTGCAACATCCTTACAAACCTGTTCTCAAATTCTTCATTTCTTTTGATAATAACGGCTTTGCCATTTTGATTTGAAAACAAGGTGAGTTCCTGGTTCCATTCTACCAGGGTATTGTCGTATTCAAAAATGGGTTTGATTATAAAATAAGAACCCTGTTCGCTCAGCATCACTTTGCATTTGGGCTCAAAAGTGTCCTTATGTTCTACCAGTCCCTTCCCAAAATGCACATCAAATGTTTTACTCAGGGGTATGATCTTTTCCTGCAACACCGTTGCCCATTTTTCATAAGATATTGTATGAAAGTCCTGCAGGGAGGCAATCACGGAAGCATTGTTGGCTTTCTGTAAGAGGAAAAGCTTTTTCCCGATCAGGAAGAGGATACTGTTACCCAATTCGTTTTCACGGGCTGCAAATTCATTCTCCTCAGCACTCAACTGGATATTCAATGATATATGTTCCGTTTCCCTTTCAATTCTGAAAGAAGTACTAACGGCATGATGCACTTCCTCCACTTTATAGAGCGAAGAAGTTTTATAGGGTTTTCCTTTCGGCAATACATATACCGGGTTATACGTACCTAACATCGAAAACAGCCGGCTGAGTTTCGGATGCAGGTATTCATACAGGAGATCTTTCGATTCCTGGGTCCAGTCGGTATTTGATTGTACGATATTGTCCCAGATTTCACCAAAGGGTGAATTTTTAGAAATGAATTTATTTACTTCCGACTTCTGCAATTTCCTTACTTGTGGAATGATATCACGGTCCTCCGGGGAATACTGATCAGGGAATATATATTTTGACGTGTCCAGTTTGATAATATTGCCCGCAAATTCGGAACCATCCAGGCTGAGTTGTCCTTCTACCAGGTCGATACTGAAAAATGGGTACTCATTTTCCTGCATGTTCAAAATAATCCCTAATCGTTTGTCGAACTGGCTGGCATCTATCACCGGGGTTTCTGCAATTACTACCGGCTCTTTCGCTATCACCTGGCTCACTTTTTTCAGGCCGGGATCCAGTACTTTTAAAAAAGGCTTTTGATCCTGGTAATAGAATTCAAATTTTCCACTCAGGTCATCTTCCAGGCTATACCCGTATAAACTCAGCAACTTGTTTTTTTGTTTATCCCAGTTGCGGATCGTGTCAAAATAATTAGGCCCACTATGATTCAGCAATTGCAGAAACAGGGCCGTTTTATGTTTACAAAGCGGGTGCCTTGATTCTGTACAGGTACAGGAAGTGTCGAATGACTTATCATCGTTTCGTTTTAATTTAATGGGAAACGATTCCCCATCCAGTTCCAGTAAAGCTTCTACCTTTTCATCAGCAGCCTGTACGATTTTAGCCTGGTTATATTTGGCAATTTGCTCGGCCTGTTCAAATAATGCGTTGGAAGTGTACAATCGCAAAGTCTTGAGATCAATACTCAGCATACGCACCACGGTATGGCTTTGATTGAAATGAGCATGACCGGGATCAAGGGTTTGATTCTGCATCATGTCGTTGAGGCAAAAAAGTGCAGCCGCTTCATGCCTGCATATTTCCCCCATATTGTATGGACACTGGCAACGTGCCGACAAAGTTTTTTCGTCGTTATATTTTGAAATCGAAACTGTATATTGGTTGTAGTACTGATCGTTTCTTACTTTGAATATCAGTTGGTTGGTCAATTCGTCTTTCTTTACCATTTTCACTCCACCGGTAAGAAAAATTTTCTTACCCCTGCGGATCACTTCATCAGATCCAAAATTGTAAATAAATTTGATAATATGCGATATTGCCATACCTTGAAAAGTATGCCCGATCTGTGAAAAGGGCAATTTGCGAAATTAGCGTATCCTGTGTTAAGTACCAATTATATCTGCTGCTGATATGCCCATAACAAGCTAATTCACATCATTTTAAATCAAGTTTCACATTTGCCTGCTTCCGTGCCATTTTATTTACAGATTATACTTGTGTTATTACCCCATTTTTATTTTGTAATTCAAAATATTTTATTAAATTTTGTGGCATGATTCGCAAGTGGATTTTTGTAGTGTTGATAGGCCTGCTTTCTTTGCAGGGATATAGTCAATGCGCTGTTTGTAAAAAAACAATTTCCAGTCTCGACGATAAAAGCGCCAAAGGTCTTAATTCAGGTATCCTGTATCTGGCCGCTATGCCCCTGCTGATCATGGGCTTCATAGGATTCAGGTGGTGGCGACAGAACAGGGACGAATAACCGTCCGGTGATGCCCCGGGGCTGACAACAGTTTGTAAATTCTAAACTCAATATATATGAAATACATTCTGTATCTGACGACCCTTGTATTTTCGTTTATTTCCTGTAGTACCGCTGTCCAGAAAGGGACACAACAAGTTTTACCCAAGGGAACTTCTATAAGTATCAGTGGCTTTACCCGGATCTCAAGTTCCGTGGGTGCCAATATTCATATAGAAGTAAATCCCGACAGCCCCTATCGTTGTATGCTTGCCTGTGAAAAATCGATAGAAGCCAAAATATCCTTCGACATTGTAAATGACGAATTGCAGATTTCTGCCAAAGAAGATTTCAGCACGACCCAACCCATTCAAATTGACATGAGGGTACAGGACCTCAAAGCCATGAGCAACAACGGAAGCGGCATGATTACTATTGATGGTGAAATTTTGGGAGACCTGCTCACTGTAAAAAATACCGGCAGTGGCAGCATGGCAATCAGGCAGGTGCAAACCAACAAACTGAATCTGTTAAGCACCGGGAGTGGCGATATAATGCTGTCCGGAAAAACCAAAGCACTTACGGTAAAAATCAACGGAAGCGGGAATGTAAAAGCTTATACCCTGGATTCCGAAAATGCCGTGAGTGCGGTAACCGGTTCCGGGAATATTGAACTGTCGGTGTCTGCTGAACTCGAAGCGAATATCGTGGGTACGGGAAATATTTATTATAAAGGCAATCCCAATATCCGGAACAATATCACAGGTAGCGGTTTGCTTACTGCGAGATAGTTCAGGTCACCGTGTGACAGGTTTTACACCTCATAAGCACTACCCACAAACGGTGCATAAGGTGGCAGGGCCGGTATGGTAAATTATATTACTTTTATCCCTGTAAAAACAAAACATGTCTTCAGCCCTGTTACTCTCTGTTGTACTTTCCTATTTTTTATTGCTACTCATTGTGGCCTGGTTTACTTCCCGTAAAAGCAACAATGATTCATTCTTTATCGGGAACCGAAATTCCAACTGGCTGTTGGTTGCTTTCGGCATGATAGGGACTTCGCTCAGCGGGGTAACTTTTGTGAGTGTACCCGGAACCGTTGGCAGTACTGGTTTTCAGTATTTCCAGGTGGTGATAGGCTATTTCCTGGGATATATAGCAGTGGCTTATATATTACTGCCTTTGTACTACCGGTTACAGCTTACTTCTATATACAGTTATCTGAAAGAACGAATCGGCATGAGCTCTTATAAAACCGGGGCTTTCTTTTTTATTTTGTCGAGAACCCTGGGCGCTACGGCCCGCCTCTACCTGGTGGTGAACATACTACAGATATTTATACTCGATAAAATGGGTATTCCTTTCTGGGCCACTGCCCTGGTGATTCTCGTGCTGATCCTGCTTTACACTTTTGAGGGTGGGGTAAAAACAATCGTTTATACCGATACGCTCCAAACTACCTTTATGCTGCTCGGATTGGTGGTATGTATCATTGCCATTATGAATCAGATGGGATCCGGATTTTCAACGGCCCTTAGTGAGATGAAAGATGCCAACTATATCGACTTTTTCAATACGGATTATAAATCACCTTATTTTTTTCTGAAACAAATCATCGGAGGTGCATTTATCACCATAGGCATGACGGGTCTTGACCAGGAAATGATGCAAAAAAATATCAGTGTGAAAAACCTGGGTGATTCCCAGAAAAATATGATGACTTTCAGCACCATCATTGTGTTTGTAAATTTACTTTTCCTGTTCCTGGGCGGATGCCTGTATTTATATGCAACTAAAAATGGACTTAGCATTAAAGGAGATGACCTTTTTCCCGCTATAGCGCTTAATGGTGCCCTTTCAGCGGGCATATCCATATTGTTTATCATTGGATTGATTTCCGCTTTATTCCCCAGTGCCGATGGTGCCCTCACCGCACTTACTTCATCATTTTGTATCGACATTTTAGGGCTGAAACGCAATGAGTCTCTTTCAGAAGCTGCGCGCAAAAAAACGAGGATCAGTGTACACCTGGTATTTGCCCTCATCTTTTTTCTGTGTACCATGCTGTTCAAACTCATCGACGACCGTTCTATCATTGATGTAATTCTAAAACTGGCAGGTTATACTTACGGACCGCTACTGGGATTGTTTGCCTTTGGTATACTCACGCGTCGCAGTATCAAAGATTCCATCGTGCTTCCGATTTGCATAGTAGCGCCCCTGCTCGCGCTATGCCTCGATATCTTTAATAACCCCGAATGGTTTATAAAAAAATTAACACTGCAGGCCCCCTTGTCGGATACCCTTCTTTCCGCATCCAAAACTATCTTTAGCGGATATAAGATCGGAATAGAATTACTGCTCATTAATGGATTACTCACCTTTCTTTTTTTATACCTTTTTTCAGCTAAAAAAAATAAATAATCCCAGGCCCCATGCATCATCTCATTTCTGACTACATTCAAAAATACTGTGAAAAATATACGAGTCCGGAAGATGAATTGCTTTACGACCTGAACCGCCAAACTCACCTGAAAACTGAATTGCCGGTGATGCTGTCGGGGCATCTGCAGGGACGGTTTTTGAGTATGTGGAGCAAGATGCTGAAACCTTCGTATATACTGGAAATAGGCACTTTCACCGGATATTCCGCACTTTGCCTGGCTGAAGGTTTACAGGCCGGGGGCAAACTGATCACCATCGATAATCACCCTGAGCAGGCTGCCATAGCCCAGGAGTATTTCAACCGTTCACCTTACAAGGAAAGTATAGATCTTATAGTGGGTAAAGCCGGGGATGTGTTGAATTACCTGAACTATGATTTCGACCTGGTATTTATCGATGCCGATAAAGTTAACTATAGCCTGTATTTCGACAGCGTGATAGACCGGGTGAAAAGCGGGGGGTATATTTTAGCAGATAATGTACTGTATAATGCTGAAGTGCTGAACCCTGAACAGGCGGGCAAAAATGCAAAAGCCATGCATGCCTACAACGAAAAATTGCACCAGGATTCACGATTAGAAAATGTACTTTTGCCGCTTAGAGATGGCATCATGATCTCTCGTAAAAAATAATAAAACGTATGATAAAAAAAACCGGGTATATCCTTTTCATTTTTACACTCTGGGCGCAAATATTGCAAGCGCAAAATGAAACCGATGTGATCAGTTATATTGATAAATACAAAAATTTCGCCATCGAAGAACAACTCAGGAGTGGCATACCGGCTGCTATCACCCTGGCCCAGGGCATATTTGAAAGTGCAGCAGGCAAAAGTGAACTGGCTTCACAAGCCAACAATCATTTCGGCATCAAATGTAAAAACGATTGGACCGGGGAAACTATGCTGCATGATGATGACCGCAAGAAGGAGTGTTTCAGAAAATACAGTAATTCACAACAATCCTATATTGATCATTCCGATTTTTTAAGAGCAGGCAGTCGTTACCAGTTTTTGTTTGATATTGAAATTACCGACTATGTGAGCTGGGCCACAGGATTAAAAAAGGCCGGCTATGCTACTAACCCCTTGTATGTAAAAAAACTCACCGACCTGGTGGAACGATATAATCTGCAACAGTATACGTATGATGCATTGGGCAGGGCCGCGAAAAAAACGGGTGAGGCTATCCCCAATGTCGACAATCGAAACCCGGATATCGTAGAGGATCCATCCAGCAACTATAAAGGTTTAAGAGGATTCTGGGCCAAACAGGGGGAAATGATTTCAGATAAAGCCAACCAGTACAATATTCGTCCGGGCAGATTGCTGGAGTATAACGATCTTAATGATGTACCGCTTCCTTCCGATATGTTCATCTTTACCGAAAGAAAAAAGAAAATGGGTACCGTAGAGTTTCACACCGTGAAAGAAGGGGAAACCATGCACCTGGTATCACAAAAAGAAGCCATGCAGCTGGAGAATCTCTACCGTTTCAATAACATAACACCCGGCGACGAACCAGAAACCGGCGAACAGCTTTCGTTGCAATACCGGTCCTATGGCACGCCCAGACTGAAAGGGAAAGCCCCTGTGCCTGTAATAGAGGAAAAAATAGTACAGGTGGAGCCGGTAAAAGAAACCAAAACCGAACCCGAGGTAGCCGTAAAAAAAGAACAACCCGCAAATGGTATCCTGGATGCCGAAAAAGCAAAAAAAATTGAAGAAATCCTGGGGAATCCGGATGATAAAACCGGGAATAACCAGGAAGCTAAAGTAGAAAAATCAAACCCTGTTCCAGTGCCATCTCCTAAAAAAGAAGAACCCAGGATAGCAGAGGTTAAAAAAGAAGAACCCAAAAAAGAAGAACCTAAAAAAGAAGTCATAAGTGCCAATGCAGATCCGGTGAAAGAAGAACCCAAAAAGGAAGACCCCAAGCCCGAAAAAAAGCGTCATTATGATATGCCAAAAAGATATTATAATGAACCTGGTGTGAGCGATTCTGTAAAAAAACTTAAGGAGAAATTTGATATGCTGGTATACCGGCCTTTACCTGAAAGAAAAGCAGAAGTGGTAAAACCTGTTGCGAATGCAGCAGAACCTAGGAATGAAATCCGAAAAACCAGTACTGGTGTGATAAAAGATTCTGTGATTAAAAAGACAGATAAGCCGGTGGCAAAAAAAGACACGGTTGCAAAAAAAGCCACGAATGCCAAAAAGCCTGAAGCGAAAAAAACTGATGCTGCTAAAAAACCAGCTGCAGCCAATAAGGACACTGAAAAACCGAAAGCGGCAGAGCCAAAATCGGATGCTGTGGAAAAAACTAAAACCGGTATAGTGCGTGATGTAAAAAAACTGGAAGACGAAAAAAAGAAACAAAAGGAAGAACAGGCTAAAAAGGAAGCATTAAACGCCAAAACTTCCAAAGCGAAGGTGACTGCCAAAAAAGACGACCCGAAAAAAAAGGGCAAACCGGAAAAGGAAGCTGCTAAAAAGGATGATAAAAAAGCAGAGGCCAAAGGAAAGAAAACTTCAGATGCCAAAAAAGACAAACCTACTACTGTAAAAAAAGTAAAAAAATAATGCAGGTTCTCGACAAAAGTTTCAAGCTTTACCTGGATGCGGAAACTATTCAAAAACGGATAGCGGCACTGGCCGATCAGATCAACGCGGATTATCAGGGAAAACAACCCTTGTTTATTGGCATCCTGAATGGTTCTTTTATGTTCACCGCCGACCTTTATAAAAAAATTACGGTAGCCTCTACTATAACGTTTATCAAACTGGTATCTTATAAAGGCACCAGTTCCACAGGCACCGTAATTACTTCGATAGGCCTGGAAGAAAATATTTCAGGACGTGATGTCATCATCGTGGAAGATATAGTAGATACCGGCAAAACGCTGTCAGAATTCTTACCCAGCCTGCAACAACAACAACCGGCTTCTATCCGTATCTGCACATTGCTGCACAAACCTGAAGCCCTGCAATACCCACTCACAGTAGATTATATCGGATTCAATATCCCCACCAAATTTGTGGTTGGCTATGGTCTCGACTATGATGGATTTGGCAGAAACAGTGAAGTGATCAGTTGCCTGGAAGAGTGAGCGACTCATTCATCGCGAGGAATGCATACGCCCGTCACTCCCTTTTAACGAGTCCTCATTCGGGTGAGGATACCCGGTCATGTTTCACGCCCTCCGATTGCTCACGTCTCATTTCCTTCGCCGTTTTGGTACTGCCATCGGCACTCCAGCCCGGGGGATAAAAAATATATTTCAACCTGTCGGCCAGCCGGTTTCCTTTGCGGCTGATATCCCGAAACAATTGCCCCCATTCGTGAAAAATAATATACAGGGGATGATGGGGTCGTTTGGGGTTTTTAGTAAGACCATATACAACAGGTTCTGAATCGAGCTCTGCCTGGAAAGTCCCAAACATCCTGTCCCAGATAATCAGCACCATTCCCATATTCTTATCCAGGTAAAGTACGTTACTGCCATGGTGTACCCGGTGGTGAGAGGGGCTTACCCAAATCCACTCAAACCAGGCAGGCATCCTGCGAACGAATCGGGTATGTACCACTATCCCGTAAATCTGGCAGAGTGCATCCATGAATAAAATATCGAGGGGTTGAAAACCCAGAAAAACCAGGGGTAAAAAAAACCACACCGATACCAGGGGCCTGAATACTGAAGACCGGAAACCTGTGGTGAGATTAAACTCTTCGGAAGAATGGTGGGTAACGTGTACGGCCCACAGGATACGGGAATAGTGTTCGCATCGATGCTCAATGTAAAAGCAAAGGTCCAGCGCAAAAAACAATACGATCCAGTACAGTACCGGGTTGTGCAGGCTGATAAAATGATAGGGGAACAAACTGTCCAGTACCAGTAAAGCTGTAGCTTTAAAAGCAATCCCGATAAGGGTGTTGATGATATTAAGCCAGAAATTGATCAGGGTATCCGCCACAGTATAATAGCGGCGTTTTTGATAATTGCTGAGTATCACTTCAAGAACGATCAGTACAGCATAGATGGGTGTGGATATGGCCAGCAACCAGTTGTGATGCAGATATTCGACCAGTGAATCCCACATCTATACAGTCATTAGTTCTTTTTCTTTGGCACTGCAATGATGTTCGGTCTCGCTGATTTTTTTATCAGTCATTTGCTGAATACTGTTTTCAGCATCCTTCGCGAGATCTTCACTCATGCCCTCTTTCTGCAATTTCCGCACAGCCTCTATACTGTCCCTCCTGATATTGCGGATGGCTACTTTTGCATGTTCGCCTTCAGCCATTACTTTCTTCACAAATTCCTTACGCCGTTCTTCTGTAAGCGGTGGCAAATACAATTTGATCAGCACGCCATCATTCTGGGGTGTGATGCCGATATTAGCGGCCATTATAGCACGTTCGATGGGTGCCAGCATGTTTTTTTCCCAGGGTTGTATCGTGATGGTTCTGGCATCTACAATTGTGATATTGGATACCTGGCTGATGGGCGTGGGCGATCCATAATATTCCACCATGATACCATCCAGCATCTTTCCAGCACAGTGGGATCCGAAGCTTGGAATTCACGTGACTTGAAGTCGCGG
>JADMIO010548838.1_pt1 | contig 89751 bp, 85 predicted proteins | sample 8958161 | NCBI WGS metagenome assembly JADMIO01 (sample SAMN16585339, study PRJNA669376) | soil metagenome | isolation source: Crop rotation soil | place: USA: Cullars Rotation, Alabama | collected 2011
CGCGACAACTTGTCCACGTGGAATTCTAAGCTTAGGATCCCAATGTGCTGGAAAGCGAGACAGTACGCCAAACGCCAGCGAACCTGGTTTCGCCACCAGCTGCCGGCCGAGCGGTCCACCCGACTCGACCCCGCAGCGCACGATGCCGCCGATCGAGTCGCCGAGTGGTGGGCAGCGGTCCACGACCGATGAAGATCGGCATCACCTGCTATCCGACGTACGGCGGCTCCGGCGCGGTCGCGACCGAGCTCGGCGTCGCGCTCGCGCGCCTCGGCCACGAGATCCACTTCGTCACCTACAAACAGCCCTTCCGCCTTCCGCCGTTCACCCCGCGCGTCTACTTCCACGAGGTCGACGTCGGCCGCTACCCGCTCTTCGAGTATCCGCCGTACGACCTGGCGCTCGCCGTCCGCATGCACGAGGTCGTGCTCACCCACGGACTCGACCTGCTCCATGTCCACTACGCGATCCCGCACGCCACCAGCGCCTGGATCGCCCGCGAAATGCTCGAGCGCAGCGGCGCGTATGTCCCGGTCGTCACGACCCTGCACGGCACCGACATCACCATCGTCGGCCAGGACCCGAGCTTCCACGCCATCACGAAGTTCTCGATCGAGAAATCCGACGGCCTCACAGCCGTCTCGGCGTTCCTTCAGCAGGAAACGCTCACCGCCTTCGGCTGCACCGCCTGCCGCATCGAGGTCATTCCGAACTTCATCGATCCCGCGGTCTACGATCGTACGCGATACACCTCGGTGCTCGACGAGCAGGTCGACGGCGGCACCCGCGTCCTCATGCACGTCTCGAACTTCCGTCCGGTGAAGCGGATCCGCGACGTGGTCCACATTTTCGCCCGCGTCGCCAGGCGCGTTCCGTCGGTGCTCGTCATGGTCGGCGACGGCCCCGATCGCCTCGACGCCGAGCAGGAGGCCCGGAACCTCGGCATCGACGACCGGGTCTTTTTTCTCGGAAAGATCGATGCGGTGGCGCCGCTCCTCGCCGGCGCCGATCTCTTTCTGCTGCCGTCGGACCGGGAATCGTTCGGCCTCAGCGCGCTCGAGGCCCTGGCGTCGGGCGTCCCCGTGATCGGCGCGCGGGCCGGTGGACTCCCCGAGGTCGTCCGCGACGGCGACACGGGAGTCCTCTGCGACGTGGGCGACGTCGAGGGGATGGGTGACGCCGCGATCGATCTGCTCCTGGACCATCACCGCTGGGAGCGGATGAGCGCCGAAGCCGCGCGCGACTCGCGCGAACGGTTCTCAGAGGGCGAGATCGTCCGCCAGTATCTGCAGTTCTACGAGTATGCGCTGGCCAGACCGCGCCCTGCGGGCGCGTCGCCGGCGGCCAGACCGGGCACCGCGAAATGACCGTCATCCAGTCGATCGCCGCGCCGACCGGTACCCTCTCGATGGCCCAGAGCGTGATCCTCGGGATCGTCGAGGGGATCACCGAGTTTCTTCCCGTGTCGTCGACGGCGCACCTGATCCTCGCCGCGCACGTCATGAAGCTCGCCGACACCGCGTTCCTGAAGAGCTTCGAGATCATCATCCAGCTCGGCGCGATCTGCTCGGTGGTCGTGCTGTACTGGTCCCGCTTCTGGAACTGGGTCGTGTTCCGGAAGCTCGTCGTTGCCTTCATCCCGACCGGGATCATCGGCCTGACCTTCTACAAGACCATCAAGAACTACTTCCTCGGAAACGTCACCGTCGTGCTGATGTCGCTCCTCATCGGCGGGATCGCGTTGCTGATCTTCGAGCGATTCAAGGCGCAGTCCGAATCCGATCCCGACCTGTCGGAGATCACCTACCGGAAGGCGCTGCTCATCGGGCTCTTTCAGGCCATCGCCGTCATTCCCGGGGTCTCGCGGTCGGCGGCGACGATCGTCGGCGGATCGCTGATCGGCATCGGCAAGCGCACCATCGTCGAGTTTTCCTTCATGCTGGCCGTTCCGACGATGCTGGCCGCCAGCGTCCTCGAGCTCTACAAGAATCATTCGGCCCTCTCGGCGAACTGGCCGGCGCTCGGCGTCGGGTTCGTCGTGAGCTTCGTGACCGCCATCGCCGCGATCAAATCCTTCCTCGGCTACCTCAAGCGCCGCGATTTCACCGCCTTCGGCTGGTACCGCATCGTTCTCGCGGTGGTCTATTTCCTGGTCAACCGCGGCTAACCGGATGGAGTTCGCCGGCGACGACCTGCTCGCCCGGGAGCTGGCCGCGCGCCTCGGTCTGCCCCGGGTCGCGATGTATTCCGAGGTCGGGTCGACTCTCGACGTGGCGCACGACCTGGCAGCGGCCGGGGCGCCCATGGGAACGCTCGTCGTCGCCGACGCGCAGACCGCCGGCCGCGGACGTCACGGACGCCACTGGCGATCGGCTCCCGGCGCCGGCCTGTGGCTCACGCTCCTCGCTCGGCCCCGCGATTCATCGGCGCTCGAGGTCCTTTCGCTGCGCACCGGTCTTGTCCTCGCGCGCGCCCTCGACGCCTTCACCGATGCGACCGTTCGGCTGAAATGGCCGAACGACCTGTACCTCGACGGACGAAAGCTCGGCGGCATCCTCGTCGAGGCGCGGTGGCGCGAGGGTCAGCCCGAGTGGATCGCGGTGGGCGTGGGCATCAACATCATCGCGCCGGCTGGTGAGCCCCGCGCCATCGGACTGCGTCCGGGCGTCGATCGCTGGGACCTGCTGGCCGCGGTGGCTCCGGCCCTCCGCGACGCGGCCGATGTCACCGGGCTTCTCAGCCGGGACGAGCTCGATGAATTCGCCCGCCGGGATGTCGCCGCCGGCGAACGCTGTACCGCGCCCGTTCCCGGCATCGTTCGGGGCATCGACGCCACCGGCGCGTTGCTGGTCGACGTAGGTTCAGGCACGACCGCTGTCCGCGCCGGATCGCTCGCACTCTCGGGAGACCGATGATTCTCGTCTTCGACGTCGGAAACACCGAAACCACCATCGGACTGTTCAACGCCGAGCTGCTCCGCGGTCATTGGCGGATCGTCACCGGCGTCGCGCGCACCGCCGACGAATTCGGGGTGCTGATCTGCGAGCTCCTGACGCGGAGCGGCTTCGAGACCCGGGGGATCGACGGCGTCGCCATCGGGTCGGTCGTGCCGTCGGTGACGGCGCCGCTCGTCGATGCCTGCGCTCGATACCTGCCGGTCAGCTCGTCGATTGTGGTCGACGCACGCGCCGGCCTTCCCATCAAGCTCGACGTCGACGAGCCGATGACCGTCGGCGCCGACCGGATCATCAACACCCTGGCCGCCAGCCGCCTGTTCGGCCGCGACTGTATCGTCGTCGACCTCGGGACGGCGACGACGTTCGATTGCATTACCGCCGAAGGGGTGTTCATCGGCGGAATCATCGCCCCGGGGGTGCAAACCTCGGCCGAGACGCTGGTCCGCCGGACGTCGAAGCTGCCGGCGACCGAGCTGGTGGTGCCGCCGCGGGCGATCGGAACTCGCACTGAGGACTGCATCCGTTCCGGGGTGATTTTCGGCGCGGCCGACGCGATCGATGGGCTGGTTCGCCGGATCAAGAAGGAGTGGCCGCATCGGGAGACGCCGATGGTCATCGCGACGGGCGGCTACGCCGAGACCTTCGGTCCGCTCTGCCGGGAGTTCGACAAGGTCGAGCCGTTCCTGACGCTTCAGGGGCTCCAGATGGCGCACACGCTCCTGTCCGCTGCGCCCGCCGACGGTCTCAACAACCCCCGACGGTCCCCAAAGAGGCGCGCACGGTAAGTGGTTATCGGCGAGCGTGTTGTGCTGAGCACATCACGTATCGCTTGACCTCTTGACCACGATCCCCGGTCGAAATAAAATCCGGCCTGTTAGCACTCAGGACTGAGGAGTGCTAGCTTCAGCGTCCATTCAGCACATCACCCAGAAGGAATTGCACGGAGGAATGCACAGCATGGCCACAAAAACCTCGGTAAAGGTCGCGCCGCTGGCCGACCGCGTCGTGGTGCGAGCGCTGGAAGAAACCGAATCGATGCGCGGCGGGCTGTATATCCCCGACACCGCCAAGGAAAAGCCCCAACAGGGCGAAATCGTCGCCGTCGGCCCGGGCCGCTTCGAGAAGGACAAGCGCGTCCCGATGGACGTCAAGGTCGGCGACAAGGTCCTCTACGGGAAATACAGCGGCACCGAAGTCACCCTCGACGGCGAGCAGTACCTGATCCTCCGCGAGAGCGACGTCCTCGCAGTCATCAACTGACCAACTTTCATTTCAAGGACCACCAATGGCTGCCAAAGAACTCCATTTCAACGTCGACGCCCGCGCGGCGCTCAAGCGCGGTGTCGATCAGCTCGCCGAAGCGGTGAAGGTCACTCTCGGTCCCCGCGGCCGGAATGTCGTCATCGACAAGAAGTTCGGTGCCCCGACCGTCACCAAGGACGGCGTGACCGTCGCCAAGGAGATCGAGCTCTCCGATCCGCTCGAGAACATGGGCGCGCAGATGGTGAAGGAAGTCGCGACCCGCACCTCCGATAACGCCGGCGACGGCACCACCACCGCCACCGTGCTCGCCCAGGCGATCTTCCGCGAAGGCCTCAAGAACGTCACGGCCGGCGCCAACCCGATGGCGATCAAGCGCGGCATCGACCGCGCGGTCACCGCGATCGTCGACGAGCTCAAGAAGATGAGCATCCCGACGGCGGGCAAGAAGGAAATCGCCCAGGTCGGATCGATCTCCGCGAACAACGACAAGGAGATCGGCGATCTGATCGCCGACGCGATGGACAAGGTCGGCAAGGACGGCGTCATCACCGTCGAGGAGGCGCGTGGCCTCGAGACCACCCTCGAGACGGTCGACGGCATGCAGTTCGACCGCGGATACGTCTCGCCCTACTTCGTCACCGATCCGGAGAAGATGGAAGCCGTCCTCGAGGACGCCTTCATTCTCATCCACGACAAGAAGATCTCGGCGATGAAGGACCTGCTGCCGGTCCTCGAGAAGGTCGCCCAGACCGGCAAGCCGCTGCTCATCATCGCCGAGGACATCGAGGGTGAGGCCCTCGCGACCCTCGTCGTGAACAAGCTCCGGGGCACCCTCAAGGTCGCCGCGGTCAAGGCGCCGGGCTTCGGTGATCGCCGCAAGGCGATGCTCCAGGACATCGCGGTGCTGACCAACGGTCAGGTCGTCAGCGAAGAAGTCGGATTCAAGCTCGAGAACGCCGTCGTCACCGACCTCGGTCGCGCCAAGCGCATCGTCGTCGACAAGGACAACACGACCCTCATCGACGGCAACGGCGACGAGGCCAAGATCCAGGGCCGCGTCAAGGAGATCAAGGTCGCCATCGACAGCAGCACCTCCGACTACGACAAGGAGAAGCTGCAGGAGCGGCTGGCCAAGCTCGCCGGCGGCGTAGCCGTCATCAACGTCGGCGCCGCGACCGAAGCCGAGATGAAGGAGAAGAAGGCCCGCGTCGAGGATGCCCTCCACGCCACCCGCGCCGCGGTCGAGGAAGGCATCGTCCCGGGCGGCGGCGTCGCGCTGCTCCGTGCCCAGCGGTCGCTCAAGGGCATCAAGCTCGCTGAGACCGACGAGCAGATCGGCGTCGAGATCATCAAGCGCGCCGTCGAGGAGCCGATCCGCATGATCGTCCAGAACGCCGGCGGCGAGCCCTCGCTGGTCGTCGAGAAGGTCCGCGGGTCGAAGGAGGATTCCTTCGGCTACAACGCCCTCAGCGACACCTACGAGAACCTGGTGCAGGCCGGCGTCATCGACCCGACCAAGGTCACCCGCACGGCACTCCAGAACGCCGCGTCCATCGCCAGCCTCCTCCTCACGACCGAAGCGCTGATCGTCGAGAAGAAGGAAGAGAAGCCCGCTCCGGCCGCGCCGGGCGGCGGCATGGGCGGGATGTACTAGAACCACCGACGACGCGCCGGCCCTCGGGCCAGCGCGTTCCTCGCTCGACAAGAACGGCCGGCCGCGAATCGCGGCCGGCCGTTTCGTCTGTCGCCGATCGACATCGACGGTCTACATCCCCAGCTCCAGCTGCATCGCGCCCGAGGCTCGGGGCGCGAACGGACCGACGACTCGATCCTGTGGCGCGGCGGTCAGTCGTCCCTTGAACCCCACGCGACGCAGCACCGGCGACATCGAATCCATCGCCGTTCGCGGCGTGTTGCAGTTCTCGCTGAGGTGAGCCAGCACGACGTGCTGCAATCCCCGATGCGCGGTCTCGGCGACCAGCTCGGCCGCGTGGCGGTTGCTGAGATGGCCGACGTCGCTGGCGATTCGCTCCTGCAGCCATCGCGGATACGGGCCCCAGCGAAGCATCGCGTCGTCATGGTTGCTCTCGATGACGAGAATGTCCGCGCCGGAGCAGGCGGTGCGGATCGCGTCCGACACGTGGCCGAGATCGTAGAAGACCGCGGCGCGAATGCCGCTGGCCTTCGCCGTGATCACGAACCCGACGGACTGCGCGGCGTCGTGCGGCGTGGACACGACCTCGACGGTCGTTCGCGCGAAGTCGAGCGTCTGGCGCGGCCGCAGCGTCTCGACAGCCACGTCCGGCATTTCGCCGCTCGCCACTGTTCCCGCCGTCGCATGCACCCGCCAGCCCCATTTCTTCACGGCCTTCCGAACGCCGCTGACGTGGTCGGAGTGCTCGTGCGTCACCAGACAGGCCGCGATCGATCCGGGGTCGGCGCCCACCGAGCGCAGTCGTTTCGAGATCGTCCGCGTCCCGAAGCCGCAGTCGATGAGAATGCGCTCGTCACCGCACTCGCAGAGCAGGGCATTGCCGCTGCTCCCGCTGCCAAGCATCCACAGCCTCATCGATCCGCTCCCGCCCGGGCCGCGACGGTTCCGGCCCGATCCGCCCGGTGTCGCCGCTCGAACGACGCGCGGAGCTGCTCCTTCATCCGATCCGTCAGCGTTTCGTGGCGGCGGGCCATCATCCGCTCGGCCGCCGTCAGGAACTTCTCGACCTGATAGGTCCCGTACGGCTCACCGTCGCCCCACGCGAATGGCGGCACCGCCTTCGGCGGCATCTCGGTGCCGTACACGTTCGCCCCGGCGCCGACCACGGTGCCCGTCGTCAGCACCATCCCGATACCCGTCTTCGCATGGTCGCCGAACAACGTTCCGAGAAACTGCAGGCCGGTGTCGCGGATGCCGTCCGGCGTCCAGAGCGCGACCGTACCGTAGGTGTTCTTGAGATTGCTCGTGGTCGTTCCGGCGCCGAGGTTCACCCACCGTCCGAGATACGAATGCCCGACGAATCCTTCGTGCCCCTTGTTGGAGAATCCGAGCACGACGGTGCTGGAAATCTCGCCGCGGATTCGACAGGTCCGGCCGATCGAGCAGCCGGTGACGTCTCCGCCCATGATCGTCGTGCCGGGGCCGATCCGGCACGGTCCGGAAATTCTCGTGAACGCGCGCACCGTCGCTCCTGACTCGATCAGGATCGGTCCGCCGCTCGCGTCCAGTACGACCTGTGGCTCGATCACCGCCGGCGCGGCCGACGAATCGGCCGCCGACGAGTCGTGAACGACGACTGGGTGGTCGCCGAGGATCGTCACCTGCGGGGGCGGCGCCCATCGCCTTTCCCCGCCGCGGACTGGCGCGACGTTCAGCCTCGCGATGTCGTCGCTCAGGATCGGCTGAAGATGGCGGATGAAATCCCAGACCTCGTCGTGCCACCAACCGGCGATTTCCCGCGGCGTCACGGAGCCCGTCATCAGCGACTCGAGAGCGAGCGTCCCGTCGGCGAATTCCGACACCGGCATCGGCCGCGTCAGCCTCACCGCCGCGACCCGACCACCGCTGCTCCAGGCGGAGTCCGAGCGACCGTCTTTCTGCGCCAATACCTCCATCGCCGGAGCAAACCGTGCGTTGGCGACGATCGTCCCGGCCGCCAGCGTTCCGCTGGCGGCGCGCGGCGTTTCGTCGAATGTCCCCAGATGGTCGGCGACGATCGCTCCGTCGACCGGAACCTGCAGCGCCGTCCGCCAACGCTCGGCGACGACCGTTGTTCCTGTGACCAGCGAAGAGATCGGACGCGTCAGCGCGAATGGCTCGAAGGTTCGGGCCCGCGCGTCGTCGTATAGCACGAGTCCGGCGCTCATTCGCGGTCCACCACGCCTCGGGGCAGTTCCTCGATCAACGTCTTCAGATCCGTCGACCGATCCACCGTCGTCACCAGCACCAGGCCTCGCTCGGCGACGACGACCAGGTCGTGCACGCCATAGAGCACGACGGTTGGTCCCTCGCTGTGGACGACGTTGCCGCTCGACGCGACGGCGTGCGTATGTCCCGACGCCGCGTTGCCGCCGGCGTCGCGCGATCGCACCCGGCGCAGGGCGCCCCACGTGCCGACATCGTCCCAACCGAAATCGCCGGCGAGCACCATCACCCGATCGCTTCGCTCGAGAACCCCGACGTCGACCGAGATCGGCGTCACCGCCCGGAAGAATCCGTCGATGTCGTTCGCGTGCGCGTGGAGCGCCGGAGCGACTTCCGGAGTGTGGCGTCGGACGTCGTCCAGAAAGTCCCCGACGCGCCAGACGAAGATGCCCGAGTTCCACAGCGCGCCGTGGTCGATCATCTTCGCCGCGGCGAGCGGGTCCGGCTTCTCCACGAACCGCGACACCCGGCGCACGCTGTCGCCGACTTCCGCACCCGGCACGATGTACCCGAAGCCCGGATCCGGTCGTGATGGGACGATGCCGACGGTGACGAGCGCCCGGTGCCGCTCCGCCGCCGCCGCCGCCAAGCGCAGGGTGGCGAGATACCGGTCGGGCGCGCCGATGGTCCAGTCGGCGTGAACGGAGATCATCGTCGCGTCCGGTCCGTCGCGACGGGCGATTTCCTGGCTCCCCCAGGCCAGCGCCGCCGCCGTCCCGCCAGCGCGTGGCTCGGCGATCACGTTGTCGGCCGGAACCTCCGGTAGTAGATCGGCGACGGCTCGGCGAAGGTTGCCGTTCGTCAGGATCAGCACGCGGCTCGGGTCCGCCAGCGGAAGGAGCCGTCGAACGGAATCGACGAGCAGCGGATTGTCGGTGACCAGCGGCAGTAGCTGCTTCGGTCGCCGCGGCGTGCTCAGCGGCCAGAACCGCGATCCGATGCCGCCCGCCAGCACGACCACCCACGTGCTCATGTCGCGTCCGCGCCCCGATCCTCGGGCGGCAATCCGACCAGCTCGGCGGCCCGCGCGTAGAGGCGCTTCGGGCTGAACGGCTTCGTCAGGAAATCGGTCGCGCCGAGCTCCATGGCGCGGGTGTGCTGCTGCTCCTGGCCGGCCGCGGTGAGAATGATGCACGGCAGCTCGGCCCAGCGGGGGTTGCCGCGCATCGAGGCGAGAACATCCAGTCCGCTGAGGTGTGGCATCATCAGGTCGAGCAGCACGAGCGCGATGTCGTCGTGCTGCGCCAGCGCGTCCATCGCCTCACGTCCATCGTACACGAGCGTGACCCGGAACGGCCCCTGCTCGAGTTTCATCTTGATGATACGGCCGATGTGCGGCTCGTCGTCCGCGACGAGGACGTGTCGCGACGGGGTCGGAGTCGTCACCGATCAGACGAGCGCGGCGATGGACTCTCGATTGCGACGAAGCTCACCGAGGAGCTGCGCGATGTTGGCGTCGAACCGGAGAATGACCAGCAGGAGGGCGTCGGGACTGATGACGCTGACGACGATGAACCCGTCCGATGTCTGCACGACCACCGAATCGACGTCGCCGAGCCGGGTCGCCGAGGACAGGCTGGCGGTGGTGGCGAGGACTGTCGGGACGGTCGCGGCCAGCGTGTCGAGATCGAATCCCGGCTGCCCGCTGCCGTGGATGAGCAGTCCGTCATGACCAAGCACCACGGCCGCTTCGACCCCTTCGCGCTGTCGCACGGCAGCGACGAGATCACGGATGCCCGGCACGAATGATTCTCCCTGAAAAGTGGTGGCGAAGCTATGCCCGGACGAAGCCGAAGTCAAGCGAGGGCAATCGCTTGAACAACCTCCAACCGACCCATATTCTTCGCGTCGAATGCCCATGTTTTCCAGGTTGAATGCGCCCGCGGCGGCGCCGATCCGTCTCCTCGCGATGGCCGCGGCGGTCATCGTCATCGCGGTCGCCGGCGCCTGTTCCAACCTCACGTCGATCGACGCGTCGTTTCCGAATTTCACCGACACGACCGACTTCTTCGCGATCAACGGGTCGCCCCCCGGCGCGCCGAACACGATCAACCTGTTTTCCGGCGCCGCTGCGCGCGCCGATCAGGGCTTCGCCTACGACCTCGCCTTCGACATCGATGCGAGCGGCCGCGCGGTGCTCATTCCCGCCCGCGCGCTGGCGACGCAGTTCTCCAATCCCTATCCCGTCGGGCTGCAGGTCGTCCCCGGGACGTTCGCCGCGCTCAACGAGGCCCCGAAGAACGGCTACACCCTCGATTCGACGCTCGCCGTCTCGGTCGGGACCGTCGTGGCCATCGAGAGTCACGACGCCGCGACCTGCCAGTTCGCGATCAAGGGCGGCTCGTATTTCTCGAAGCTCGTCGTGACCGCGATCGACGTCCCCAATCGGCGGATCTCGACCATTCTCACGGTCAACCGCAATTGCGGCTTCCGGTCGTTTGCCGATGGGCTGCCCAAGGACTGAACAGGAGCGAGCGCCGTGCACGACATGCGGATGCTGCGCGACCAGGTCGAAGCGCTCCGGGAGGGCATGCGCCGCCGCGGAGCGCTGGACGCTCTCGCGCCCGTCATCCAGCGCGGTGAAGGACTCGATCGCGACCGCCGCGCGCTGATCCAGGCCCTCGATGAGCGGAAGGCGGCGCGGAATGCCAACGCTCAGGAAGTTGCCCGCCGCAAGCGGGCCGGAGAGTCGGCCGACGACCTGATCGCCGGCGGGCGCGCCCTCGGAGACGAGATCGCCGCACTCGAAAAGGATCTGCGCGAAATCGAGCATGGGCTCAACGCCATCCTGCTCGAGATCCCGAATGTGACGCTGCCCGACGTTCCCGCCGGCGGCGAGGAGCAGAACGTCGTCCTCAAATCGTGGGGCACCCCCCGCACGACGGGCACGTTCGCCCCGCACTGGGAGATCGGGGCCCGCCTGGGTCTCATCGACCTCGACCGCGCCGCGAAGATCAGTGGCTCCGGCTTCGTCGTCTATCGCGGCACGGGGGCCCGGCTCGTTCGGGCGCTCCTCAATTTCTTCATCCGGCTCCAGGCGGGCGAACACGGCTATGAAGAGATCTGGCCGCCGCTCCTCGTCACCCGCGAGACGATGACCGGTACGGGGCAGCTGCCGAAGTTCGAGGACGACGCCTACGCGACCTCCACCGACGGCCTGTTCCTGATTCCGACGTCCGAGGTTCCGCTCACGAATCTGTACCGCGACGAAATCCTCGATGGCGCTACCCTGCCGGTTGGTTTTGTCGCATACAGCAAATGCTTCCGTCGAGAGGCTGGCTCAGCCGGCAAGGACACTCGAGGGGTGCTGCGGACGCACGAATTCGACAAGGTCGAGCTCGTCCGCTACGCAACGCCCGAGGATTCGGCGACACAGCTCGAGACGCTCACGCGCCACGCCGAAACGGCCCTCGAGCGGCTCGGACTTCCGTACCGCCGAAAGCTGCTCGCCGCCGGCGACACCGGCTTTTCGTCGGCGATGACCTACGACCTCGAGGTCTGGGCGCCCGGCGTCGGCGCCTGGCTCGAGGTGTCGTCGTGCAGCAACTTCACCGACTACCAGGCCCGGCGGGCGAACATCCGCTTCCGCGCGGCCAAGGGCGAGAAGCCGCGATTCGTTCACACCCTCAACGGATCCGGGCTCGCGTTTCCGCGCACCCTCGCCTGTCTGCTCGAGCACTACCACAACGACGACGGCAGCGTGACGATCCCCGAGCCGTTGCGGGCCGACATGGGCGTGGATCGCATCGGATAGCGCGACGACGGTACGGCGCCGCCGTCTATCTTTACGCATGTCGCTCGCGCCCACCGGTCCGCTGCTCGCCAATCTGAACGCCGCGCAGACCGAGGCCGTGCTTCAGGTGGACGGTCCGGTGCTCGTCCTCGCCGGTGCCGGGTCGGGAAAGACGCGAGTGCTGACGACCCGGCTCGCCCGCCTCGTCGAGGAACACGGTGTCGATCCACGATCGATTCTCGCCGTGACCTTTACCAACAAGGCCGCCGGCGAGATGCGCGACCGCGTCGGCCGGATGCTTGGCCGCGACCCGGCCGGTCTGTGGATCGGCACCTTTCACTCGATCGGCGCGCGGATGCTCCGGATGGCGCCGCAGGCTGCAGGACGGACGCGCAGTTTCACGATCTACGATCAGGATGACACCCAGGGCGTCATCAAGCGCGTCATGGAGCGGCTCCGGATCTCGACGAAGGAGTTTGCGCCGCGTGCCATTCATGCCGCCATCTCCGACGCCAAGAACGCGCTGGTGTCGCCGGCCGATTTCGACAAGACGGCGCTCGATCCATTCTCGAAGGTCGTCGCGCAGGTCTACCATGCCTTCGAGGACGCGCTGCGCCAGGCGAACGCCGTCGACTTCGATGACCTGCTGGTACTCCCCGTCCGCATGCTCCAGCAGGATCCGGCGCTGCTCGGTCGCTACCAGTCGCGATTCCGGTACATCATGGTCGACGAGTACCAGGACACCAATCGCGCCCAGTATCAGCTGATCCGCATGCTCGGCGCGGCGCACCGCAACGTCTGCGTCGTCGGCGACGACGATCAGTCGATCTATGGATGGCGCGGCGCCGACATTCGCAACATCCTCGACTTCACCAAGGACTTTCCCGACGCCGTCGTCGTTCGTCTCGAGGAGAATTATCGGTCGGTCCCGCCGATCCTCGAGCTGGCCAATGCCGTCATCAGCGCCAACACGGAGCGGATGGGCAAGGTGCTCCGTCCGACCCTCAGCGGCGGAGAGCGCGTGACCGGCGTCCGGACCCTCGACGAGCGCGACGAAGCGGAATGGGTCGTGACCGAGATGGCCGCGGCCCGACGACGCCTCGACCTCCAGCTGCGCGACGTCGCGATCCTCTACCGCACCAATGCGCAGAGCCGGGCGATGGAAGAGGCGCTGCGCCGGCAGGGAACGCCCTACCGCCTCATCGGATCCGTGCGCTTCTACGATCGCCGAGAGATTCGCGATCTCATGGCGTATCTGAAGCTCATCGCCAATCCGGCGGATGACGAAGCCTTCCGGCGGGCGGTCGCCGTTCCCCGGCGCGGGCTCGGCGACACGAGTGTCGAATTGCTCGCCGACAAGGCCCGGGCCGCCGGCACATCGATGTTCGCTGCCGCCGCCGACGCGGCCACGCTCGAGGGCGTTCGCGCCGCCGCCCGGACTGCCCTCGCCGATTTCGTCGCACTGATCGACCGATTCCGGGTCCGCGCCGTCGAGGCGTCGGTCGATGAGCTCCTCCGTGAGCTCATCGACGCGATTCACTACTCCGAGTACCTGGCCGCCGAAGGGCCGGAGTCGGCGGAACGCCTCGAGAACGTTCGCGAGCTCATTACCGGCGCTGCCGAAACGGTCGCCGACGACGAGGGCGAGGTCGGGCTGACGCCGCTCGACCATTTTCTCCAGCGCGCCTCGCTGGTCGCCGATGTCGACGGCCTCGACGCCGATGCCGACGCGGTTGTCCTCATGACGCTCCACAACGCCAAGGGGCTCGAGTTTCCGGTGGTGTTCATCACCGGCCTCGAGGACGGCCTCTTTCCGCTCGCCCGGGCCTACGACGATCCTCCGCTGCTCGAGGAGGAGCGACGTCTGTTCTACGTCGGCATCACCCGTGCGAAGCGCAAGCTGTACGTCACCCACGCCGAGGAACGCCGGCGGAACGGCGAGTTGCTGCCCGCGCGCCAGTCGGCCTTTCTCGACGGACTGTCCGATCGGTTGATCGAGCAACAGAGCTCGGTGCGCGTGCGCAGCTCCGGCCGCGGCATCATGCGATCGGCCTGGGGCCGGGGGCGCGACTCACGGTTCCCCGATGGATCGACGTCGGTGTTCGATGATTCCGCGCTGGCGCGGCGGACTCCGTCGTCTCGCCGGCCGGGAACGCCCGTGAATGCGGGATACTTCGCCGACGAAGACCAGTCCCAGGACGTGCCCACCTTCGCCATCGGCAGTCGCGTCCGACACCGCAAATTCGGAAGCGGAACGATCGCCGAGCTTGCCGGCAGCGGCCGCGACGCCAAGGTGAAGGTCGACTTCGACGACGACACCATCGGCCGAAAGACCCTCGTGATCTCTCAGGCGAACCTCGCCCGCGGCGACGACTGACTGTCCCGGCCGCCTATATAAGGAAGTCGGCGCGGCCGGACCGGATCAGACCGCGGCGCGCCCCGGGACGAACAACGGTGCCGTCAGGTCCCTCGCGAACGCCAGGGGACTGTCGGGCAGCCCGAATTCGCGTTCGGCCTGGCCGAGGAGCTCTTCCCGTCCGCCGGAGCGGAGGACCGAACGCCGGACCCGCTTCGCTGCCCGGAGCCTCCGGTCCCCCGAGGGATCGAACCGATACGGCTCCGACCCGTCGACGCGTCGGAGAAAGTCGACGATGTAGTCGAACGACCGCTCGAGATACCGATTGACATCGTCGTCCTCGAGGTCCCAGCGGCTGTTGTCCTTCATCAGCTGGAAGATCCGCTGCCACGATTCCGTGTCGGCGACGACTACCATGCCGCGAAAGATTCGTCGGTTGGTCGAGGTGCTGAAGATCGTCGGGCTGAGAACGCGATCGAGCAGGGAGTCCGACGCGGAGTGGTCGATCAGAATCAGCTCCCGCGCCTTCCGGCTGAAATCGACGCCGAGGTGGGTCTCGAATCGGCTCTCCCAGTAGCTGTGTCCGAGTGACGAGGTGCTCGACGTAACCGCCAGCTGCTTCGGGACGAAGAAGTTGTGCGCCACCGCGTCGGCCGCGAGGTGCGACAGATAGCCCAGGGCGAACGCCCGCAGCGGCTCGTCGCGCGCCGAGTCGAGGACGTCGAGACCGACGGTCCACGAATGACAGTGGCGCCCCGCCGGCGCGTACTTCTTGGCGATGCTCGTGTCGGCGGCGATCGATCCGTACAGGAAGTCGTATGGAAACGCCCGCAGCAGATCGGCGACGGCCGGCGGCAGGAGCGAGACCGACCGGATGACCGCCTCACCGAGGAAGACGTGCGTCCCCGGCGTCCACGCGTACGCCGGATGCGGCAGCAGGGCGACGAGCAGAAGGGCGGCGACGACCAGGCCCGCCCCTCGCGTCATCGCCGGCCCGAAGCGCGCCATCCGCCCGCTCGCTACAACCCCAGCTGCTTTCGCCGACGGCGAATCGACTTCCGCAGCGACCGGAGCTCGCTGTCGACCGCGTCCTCGATCGCTTCCTTCGCGCTCGAGAGGTGGCGATCCACGCCGCGGCGGATCTCGTCGCGGGGAACCCGGTCCCAGAGCTCTTCGCCGCGGTCCACGGCCCAGTTCGCCCCGACCACTCCCGCCTTCAATCCCTTCCGGCCGGCCCACGCTACGCCTCGGCCGGCACCGACCAGCATCGGCGAGATCGGCCGGCGTCCCGACGGTCCGCGACGCAGGATGAACGTGATGCCGGCGCCGATCGCGACGCCCATGAGCGCGGCCGTGAGCAGATCGTACTGCTGCTCGCGATCATCGGTTCGTCCCCGCGCGGCGCCGGATGCGCGGGGCGCGCGACGCGTGCGCGTCGTCGTTGGTGAGACCGTCGTTGCCATCGTCAATCTCCTCGTCGTCCACGGCGGCCTCGAGGCCGTCGTCATCGGCCTCGACAGACGCAATCTCCGGCCCATCGCCGCCGGCAAAATGGGAGGCGCCCGTCCGGACCCCCCGAACCGTTGCCGCGGTCGACACGAACAGCCCTTCGGCCTCCTGCTGCACGACCTCGAGCAGGGCGTTGAAATCGCCGAGGCGGCGCTCGGTTGCCGCCAGCGCCTCCCGCAGGCTCGAGTTCGCCGCGGCCACCGTGCCCTGCAGGCGCTCCACATCCCCCCGGATCGAGCCGGTCATGTGGTCGATGTTGCCGGCGATGGACCGAACGTGGGCGAGGATCGGCGCCACGTCGATCCGGGCGCGCTCGATCACGCCGCTCACCGCTTCCCAGCGCCGGCGCATCTGCCGGGCGACCAGCGCCAGGTACAGCGCGCAGGCGATCAACACGATGCTGAGCAACGCCCCGGCGATGCCGTTCACCTGCTCGTACCAGGTTCGATGGATCCAGACGGAGTCGGCGACCGCGGGCGGCGGCGTGACGCCAAGGACGAATGCCGCCGGCACGAGGATTGTCATTGATCGATCCGGCCGAGGAGCCGAGGTCTGAGTCGGAGCGTTGGTCGTCGTTCCGGCAGGGTGCAAGGGCAGGGCCAGCCCTCTCGGCAATCGTACCGGGCGACGGGAAGTCGTGTCAAGCGCCGCGCTGCACGCGACGCGCGCGATACCTTGCTTCGACCGGAGGGTGCGGGACATTGTTCGCACGCGTGGAGCGCCCGGCGGCGCGATCACGCGATTCAACTCTTTTTCTCCGTCTCTCATGAGCGCACTGCAGTTCTTCGTGGAAGGCGGAAGCCGGCTGTCGGGCACGATCCGGCCGTCGGGCAACAAGAACGCGGCGCTGCCGATCGTCGCGGCGGCGCTGCTCACCGAGCACCCGGTCGTGCTCACCAACGTTCCGCGGATCCGCGACGTCGAGACCCTCGTCGAGCTCGTGCGCTCGCTCGGCGTCGAGGTGTCCTGGTCGGGGCAGAACGCGCTGAGCATTCACGCCAAGGTCGTCGAGGCCGCCCGTCTCGACCCGGATCTCTGCCGGCGCATTCGCGCGTCCATCCTCCTGGCTGCGCCGTTGCTCTCGCGCTGCGGTGAGATCGAGCTCCCTCCGCCCGGCGGCGACGTCATCGGCCGGCGACGCGTCGACACGCATTTCCTCGCCTTGGAGCGGCTGGGCGCCGGCTTCGAGTTCGACGGAACGTTTCGCCTGTCGACGCAGGGCCTGCGCGGCGCCGACGTGTTTCTCGACGAGCCGAGCGTCACGGCGACCGAGAATGCGATCACCGCGGCCGTCGCCGCCAGCGGTACGACGATTCTTCGCAACGCCGCGAGCGAGCCTCACGTCCAGGACCTCTGTCATTTTCTCGTCGCCCTCGGCGCCGAGATCGACGGCATCGGCACCAACAAGCTCACGATCGACGGCGGCCGTGCCCTCGGCGGAGCGTCGCATCGAATCGGCCCCGATCACATCGAGGTCGGGTCGTTCATCGGACTGGCTGCGGCCACCCACTCCGAGATCCGCATCGCCGACGCCGGCATCGAGCACCTCCGATCGACGCTGATGGGCTTCGCCCGACTCGGCATCTCCTGTCGCGTCGACGGCGCCGACCTCATTGTTCCGGCCGAGCAGGAGATGGTGATCCAGAGCGATCTCGGGGGCCATATCCCCAAGCTCGAGGATCAGCCCTGGCCGGCCTTCCCCGCGGACACGATGTCGATCGCGCTGGTCACGGCGACCCAGTGCACGGGCATCGTCCTCATCCACGAGAAGATGTTCGAGTCCCGGCTGTTCTTCGTCGACAAGCTCGTGGGGATGGGTGCCCGCATCGTCCTTTGCGATCCCCATCGCGCCCTCGTCGCCGGACCGTCGAGACTGCGCGGCGGCAGCGTCGAGTCGCCGGATATCCGGGCCGGCATGGCGATGCTCGTCGCCGCGCTCTGCGCCGATGGCGAGAGCACCATCAACAATGTCGGCCAGATCGAGCGGGGGTACGAACGCATCGACGAACGGCTTCGCGCGCTTGGCGCGAAGATCGAGCGCGTCGAAGATCGCCGGACGGTTCGCGCGTCGTGAGCGTCATCGGTGATTCGGTCCCCGTGGCCGAGTTCTCGGACCTTCCCGTAACCGCGTTCACGACGAATCGGACCGTTGGGACGTTCGGGACGATGACCGGCGATCCGGTGCGCGACGTGATGGGACGGTGGGGAGCGCTGCGCCGCGAGCTGCTGGCCTTCGGCGCGCGGTTCGCGACCGCCGGGCAGGTGCATAGCACCCGCATCCTGACCCACGACGGCCACTGGCGCGGCTGGCTCCGGGGCGAAGACGCTGACGGACACTTCTCGGCGCTGCCGGGAACCGCGCTGGCCGTGACGGTGGCCGATTGTGTCCCCGTGTTCATCGCCCATCCGCGTGGAGCGACGATGATGCTGCACGCCGGATGGCGCGGCACGGCCGCCGGCATTCTCCCCGGGGGAATCGACCTCCTTCGCCGCGCCGACTTCGACGTCGGTGACGCCTATCTGCATCTCGGCCCGGCGATTTGCGGCCGATGCTACGAGGTCGGCCCCGACGTCTACGCGCAGCTGACGGGCAAGGACCCCGGCAAGCCGACCCACGTCGATCTCCGTTCGATCCTCGCCTCACAGGCCCGCGAGGGCGGCGTGCGGCGCGTGTCGGTGAGTGAGCTGTGCACCCGCTGCGACAACGAGCTGCTGTTTTCTCACCGTGCCGGCGACGCCGGTCGGCAGCTCGGGGTCATCGTCGCGCACGCTTCCAGTTGATCGGTGATGCGCGGTTCGCTTGACGCGCGTTCCGGCGAAGCCTAGGTTACCTCTCGTGACGCGGCAGTGGCCGCGCGACGAATGTGGGGGATGCTCCCCACATTTTTTTGTTCTACACCCTCCCCTCGACGTTGTGTGAAGGACGAGCTGGAAGGCGTTGTCATTCAAGGGCTTGATGCGGTCGGCTACGACCTGGTCGAGCTTCGAAGAGGCGGCACGAAGTCTCGCCTGTTGATCGAGGTTCGGATCGACAAACGAGATGGCTCGGCGGTCAGTGTCGACGACTGCGCGCGCGCGTCGCGTGCCGTCGAGGCGCTGCTCGACGGCGGATCGATGGTTCCTGAACGGTACGAGCTCCAGGTGTCGTCTCCGGGCGATCGCGCGGTGCGGACGCCGGCGGAGTGGCGACGCTTCGTCGGACGCTGGGCGAACATCCTCGCACCGGAGTTCGGCGGACGGTTCGAGGCGAAGATTTCAGCGGTGGAGGGCAGCGACGACGCGATGACCGTCGTGGTGCACGACGAAAAGGGCAAGGAAAAGCGAATTCCGCTCGCCGCGGTGAAGGAAGCGCGGCTGGCGTTTCATCTGTAAAACGAAGGCGCGGGGTCCCGGCGACGGGCCTCGTCGCCGTGAACACCATGAGGTCCCCGATGGCCAGTGCCGCAGAAATCCTCGCCGCGTTTCGCGAGTTGTCGAATGCCAAGCAGCTCGAGCGCGCGGAGTTGTACGGTCTGCTTCAGGATGGCATTCTCGCCGCCCTCGCCAAGAAGTACGGGCCCACGGTCCAGGCGGAAGTCGACATCGACGAGGGGAAGGGCGACATCAAGATTGTCCTGCTGCGCACCGTCGTCGACGTCATCGAGGACAGCGCCCGCCAGATCACGGTCGAGGATGCACGGCTGTTCGACGACAGCTTCGAGGTCGGTGACGTGCTCGAGGAGCCGATCGATTTCGCCGTCTTCGGTCGCGCCGCGGTCCAGGCGGCCAAGCAGCGGATCATTCAGCGCGTCCGCGAGGGCGAGCGCACCAAGATCCGCGACGAGTTCGCGACCAAGGTCGGCGAGCTGCTCTCCGGCGAGGTTCAGCAGATCGAGCGCGGAAAGCTTGTGGTGATGCTCAACAAGTTCCGCGAGGCCGAGGCGATCATTCCGTACCGCGAGCAGAACCACCGCGAGCACTTCCACCAGGGGGAGCCGATTCGCGCGGTCCTCAAGCGCGTCGAGGAGACCCCGAAGGGACCGCGGCTGATTCTCAGCCGCTCGGACCCGCTGTTCGTGCAGGCCCTCTTCAAGCTCGAGGTCCCGGAGATCCAGCAGGGCATCGTCGAGATCAAGGCCGCGGCGCGCGAGCACGGAAGCCGCACCAAGATCGCCGTCTATTCGCGCGACGACTCCATCGATCCGGTCGGCGCCTGCGTTGGCCTCAAGGGCTCCCGCGTTCAGGCCGTCGTCAACGAGCTGAACGGCGAGCGCATCGACATCGTGCCCTGGTCGCCCGATCCTGAGCGGTTCGCCAAGCTCGCGCTCGCACCGGCCAAGGTCGCTCGCGTCTTCAGCGATCCGGCCAGCAAGACGATTCAGGCGGTCGTCGACGAGGACCAGCTGTCGCTGGCGATCGGGCGGAACGGCCAGAACGTTCGACTGGCGTCCGAGCTCACCGCCTGGAAGATCGATCTCTACTCCAGCCGTGAGTGGCTGGAGCGGGGCGGCGAGGGTCAGCTGTTCGCGCCGCTTCCCGAGGAGCGCGATGCCGAAGCCGACGTCAGCCTCGGCGATATCGAGGGAATGCCGCCGGCGACGGTCGCGATCCTCGAGGCCGCGGGCTACAAGACGTTGAATGACATCATCGATCTCGAGCGCGCCGACTACCTCCAGCTTCCGGGCATCACGCCCGGCGAGGCGGATCGAGTCATCGCCATCGTCGACGAGCTGACGACCGAGGATGGCGGCGGTGAGGCTGGTGGGGCCACCGGTGGCGGCGATGGCGGACCAGCGTCCGCCGCGTGAGGATGCGAATCAGACGCGGATGCTCCGGCTCGTCGGCCTGGGCATCCGGTCGCGCGGTGCGGTCGTAGGCGTCGAGCGGGTGCGCGAGTCGGCGAAGGCCGGACGGCTGGCGCTGGCGATCGTCGCGTCGGACGCATCGCAGAACACGTTGGCCAAGCTGCTGCCGTTGCTTCGCGCTCGTCGCATTAACTTCATCGAAGTGCCGTCTGCCGTGGCGCTTGGCGCGGTTGCCGGACGCGAGCAGACGGCGGCAATCGGCGTGGTGGATCGGCAGTTGGCGAAGGGAATTCGTGCGTTGACGCGTTCGGGCTCGACACGAGCCCCCGAGGAGGATGTTTGAGCAAGATTAGCGTGACCGAGATGGCCGGTGAGTTCGGGGTATCCGCCGACGAAGTGATGTCCATGCTTCGTCAGATGGACATGCCCGCGCGCGGTCAAAACAGTCAGCTCACCGACGATCAGGTCGCCCGCGTTCGCGCCCGCTGGGAGCGCGAGAAGCGATCCCGCGCCGACAAGCAGGCCTCCCCGGCCACTGCCACGAAGAAGCGTCGCGCCCCGGCGAAAACCGCCAAGGCCGTCGTCGAGCCGCCTCCGCCACCGCCCGCGCCGGCGACCGAGCCGGTGCGGCGTCGCCGCAAAGCCGCCGACGTTCAGGCCGCGGCCGCCGAGAAGGCTGCCGCCGACGAAGCCGCCGCCGCCGAAGTCGCGCGCGAGGCCGTCGAAGCGGCCGAGGCCGCGGAAGCGGCGCGAATCGTTCAGGAGCGCGACGCGGCAGTCGCCGCCGCGCGTGAGCTCGAGCAGGCCGCGCAGGAAGCGGCCCAGGACGAAGCGGACGAAGTGCGGAGCGCCGGCGGAGAACATCGTCCCGCCGATGCGGGCGCGTCGTACGCCGGCTCGGCTTCATCGGCTCCGGCCCGCCAGCGTCCACGTCCGGTGACTCCCGGGGCGCCCCGCCCGCGGCCCGGCGCGCAGTCGGGCGGCGGCTTCGGCCCGCCTCGCCCGATCGCATCGGCCGCACCTGGCGGCGGCATGACGGCGCCCCCGCGCCGCGACGACAAGAAGCCGCAGTCCGCTCCCGCCGCCGCCGATCGCGGGCGCCGCAAGAAGGGAAAGCGCGGCGCCGTCGATCAGGAGGCCGTGGACGCCAACATCTCGCGCACCATGGCGGCGATGCGGGGTGCGCCGGCCCGACGGACGGGCAGCGACATGCGCCGCGGGACGCGCGACGAGCTCGAGGCGGCGCGCGCCGCCGAGGCCGAGCGCGAGAAGAAGCTCGTCCGCGTCAACGAATTCATCACTGTCTCCGAGCTCGCCCAGATCATCAAGGTCCCGGCGACCGAGATCGTCGCGTTCGCCTTCAAGAATCTCGGGTTGATGGTCACCATCAACCTCCGGCTCGACTTCGATCAGATCGAGCTGATCGCCGGCGAGTTCGGCTTCCAGGCTGTGCGCGAGGACGAGTACCAGGCCGAAACGCTCACGACCGCGACGCAGGACACCGAGGAGGAGCGGATTTCCCGGCCGCCGATCGTGACCATCATGGGCCACGTCGATCACGGCAAGACGTCGCTCCTCGATTACATCCGCAAGGCGAACGTCGTCGCCGGCGAGGCCGGCGGAATCACGCAGCACATCGGTGCCTATAACGTCACGCTGGCGAACGGGAAGAACATCACCTTCCTCGACACGCCGGGGCACGAGGCCTTCACGGCCATGCGCGCCCGCGGCGCGCAGGTGACCGACATCGTCATCCTCGTCGTGTCGGCCGACGACTCCGTCATGCCGCAAACGATCGAGGCTATCTCCCACGCCAAGAACGCCGGCGTGCCGATCATCGTCGCGATCAACAAGATCGATTTGCCCCAGGCCAACCCGGGCAAGGTCAAGCAGGAGCTGTTGGCGCACGACGTCATCCTCGAGGAGTTCGGCGGTCAGACGCTCTCCGCCGAGATCTCGGCGAAGAAGGGGACGAACGTCGATCAGCTCCTCGAGGCGGTCGGCCTCCAGGCGGACATTCTCGACCTCCGCGCCAATCCGAATCGCGCGGCCGTCGGAACGGTGATCGAGGCGCAGCTCGACCCGGGCAAGGGATCGGTCGCCACCGTGCTGGTCCAGAATGGCACGTTGCGCGTCGGCGACTACTTCATCTGCGGCATGTTTTCGGGCCGCGTCCGCGCCCTGCTCGACGTTCGCGGCAAGGCGCTCAAGGAAGCCGGACCGGCGATGCCCGTGCAGGTGCTCGGCATGGAGGGCGTGCCGATGGCCGGCGACCAGTTCCTCGTCGTCGAGGATGCCGCGGGGGCCCGTGACATCGCTCAGCGTCGTCAGCGGCTCGATCGCGAGGCGAAGAGCCGCCGGGGAAGCCGCGCCGGGGCGACCCTCGAGGACTTCATGTCGCAGTCGGCGGCCGGCGGCGCCCGCGTGCTCCAGCTGCTCATCAAGGCCGATCAGGGCGGGCCCGCCGAGGCGCTGGCCGACGCGCTCACCCAGCTGTCGACGGGCGAGGTCAAAGTCGAGATCGTGCATCGGGGCGTCGGCGCGATCACCGAGAGCGACATCCTCCTCGCCAAGGCCTCCGGCGCGATCATCATCGGCTTCCACGTCCGGCCGGACAACAACGCCCGGAGCGCGGCCGAGCGCGAGGGCGTCGACATCAAGCTTTATCGGATCATCTACGAGGCGGTCTCCGACGTCCGCTCGGCGATGGAGGGGATGCTGCGCCCCGAGGAACGCGAGATCGTTCTCGGCGAGGCCGAGGTCCGCGAGGTCTTCAAGATCTCCCGCATCGGGACCATCGCCGGATGCTCCGTGCGCAGCGGCGTCATCAATCGCCAGGGACGCGTCCGCGTCGTCCGCGACGGCGTCGAGGTCTTCGATGGAACGCTCTCGTCGCTCAAGCGCTTCAAGGACGACGTGAAGGAGGTTCGCGAAGGCTTCGAGTGCGGAATCGGCGTCGAGAACTTCAACGACATCAAGGTCGGCGACGTGATCGAGTGCTACCGGACCGAGGAGTTTGCGCGCACGCTCCAGGGAACCGCGACCTGATCGCGAGGCGCGTTCCCGCGCCTCGCTCGACGTCATGGCTGAGAATCGTCGTCCCGACCGGATCGCCGAGGCTATTCGCGAGGAGGTCGCGCAGTTCCTCACCGACCAGGTGAAGGATCCGCGGATTGTCGGGCTGGTCACGGTCACGGCCGTCGAGGTGACGCGCGACCTGAGAACCGCCAAGGTTTTCGTGAGTGTGCTCGGCTCCGACGCCGAGCGCGCCTCGACCTTTCAGGGCCTCGATAGCCTTGCCGGCCATCTTCGCGCCCGGGTCGGCAAGTCGCTGCGGCTTCGTTCGGCCCCTGAGATCTTCTTCGCGCACGACGAGAGCGTCGCCCGCGCGGCTCGCATCGAAACGCTGCTCGCGCAGATCAAGGACGGCCGCCCTGATCCCGATCGAGAGTCGAACGGCTGACGGCATCCTGCTCGTCGACAAGTCGCCCGGCCTGACGTCGCACGACGTCGTCGCCATCGCGCGCCGGGCGACCTCGACCCGGCGAGTCGGCCACGCCGGGACGCTCGACCCGTTCGCCACCGGTCTGTTGGTGCTTCTCGTCGGAAGGGCCACGCGGCTGGTGCCGTTCATCGATGGCGAGCCGAAGGTCTACGAGGCCACGATCACGTTCGGCGCGGAAACCGATACCGACGATTCGACCGGGTCGGTCGTCCGCGACGCGCCGCCGCCGAATGTCGATGCCGTCGATCGCGCGATCGTCGAGTTGACCGGACCGCTGGACCAGGTGCCGCCCGCCTACTCGGCCAAGCAGTCCGGTGGAGTGCGGGCATACGCCGCCGCCCGGTCGGGGCAGCCGCTCGAGCTTCGGCCGGCGCGGGTGATCGTTCATCGCTGGAGGATTCTTGGCCGGGACGCCCAATCGCTCGTCACGCGGATCGAATGCAGCGGCGGGACCTACATCCGGTCGCTCGGCCGGGATCTCGGACGCCTCGCCGGCAGTGCCGCCCACGTCAGTGCCCTTCGTCGGCTGTCGAGCGGATGCTTCCACGTGCGCGACGCGACGTCGGTCGAGGCCCTTCGCGAGCGTCGATTCTCGCTCATCGACATGCGTGCGGGCGTGCCGTCGCTGCCGGCGCAGCCGCTGACCGAGGGCGATCTCGCCAGAGTCTCCAACGGAAACTCCGTCGACGCGACGATCCAGGGGCCGAGGGCGGCGCTGCTCGCGCCCGACGGGTCGCTAGCGGCAATTGCCAACCGCGACGGCGACCGCTGGCGACCGGCAACGGTATTCTCGACCCATGACTGAGCGAGGCATTCTCGATCTGCGGCCCGGGAGCGTCGTCACCGTCGGCACCTTCGACGGCGTCCATCGCGGCCACCGCGACATCATGGACATGGTTCGGACGCGCGCCGAGCGATTGGGACTGCCGTCGGCCGTCATCACCTTCGCTCCGCACCCGCTCGCGGTCGTGAATCCGTCGGCCGCGCCGCCGCTCCTGACTCCCGGCGCCGAACGGCTCGCCGCCCTCGTAGCCGGCGGAGCGCCGGACCACGCAGTCGTCGTTCAGTTCACGCCGGCCGTCGCGGCGTTGACCGCCGATCAGTTCGTCCGCGTCCTGATCGATCGCTACGCCATGCGCGACCTTGTCGTCGGGTTCGACCACGGACTCGGCCGCGGACGGCATGGCGATGTGCCGAGGTTGCGCGAACTCGGAAATGAGTTGGGTTTCGAGGTGCACGTCGTCGACGCCCGGACCGATGGACTCGGGACCGCGATCTCGTCGAGTGCCATTCGGCGAGCCGTCGCCTACGGAGAGCTGGCCACCGCGCGTCGCCTGCTTGGCCGCCCCTATTCGATGCTCGGAGTCGTCGTCCATGGAAGCAGCCGCGGCCGTTCGATCGGCGTTCCGACCCTCAACCTGTCCGTCGCCCGCGAAAAGCTCCTGCCGCCGGATGGCGTATACGCCGTCCGCGTCGACTCGAAGAAGGGGTCCTACGGCGGAATGATGAACCTGGGGGGCCGCCCGACGTTCGGTGAAACCGCACGCGTGCCGGAAGTCCACTTGTTCGACGCATCCGGCGAGTGGCACGGCGACTCGGTGTGGGTCGAGTTCGTCTCCAGGCTTCGCGATACCGTCCGGTTTGCCGGGGTCGACGAGCTGAAGGCCCAGCTGGCGCGGGATGCGTCAGCTGCGCGCGCCGCGTTGACCCAAGCCTAAGCCTGGACTAACGTTATCGGCTCTGCTCGTTCCCACCTCTTCCGGCAGTCGCATGTCGAATTTGAAGTATCGGCTCATGCTGATCGGAGCCCTGTGCCTTCTGTCGCTCTGGGCGCTGTTCCCGCGTAACGCCACCACGATGATCCGCGGCAAGGATGGTCAGCTCCATCCAATCACCCGACGGGTGGTTCCGCTGCAGAAGGGCCTGGATCTCCAGGGCGGGACCTACTTCGCCCTCGAGATCGACGATTCGCAGCAACACATCGCCGCCGTGACCGACAAGAAGGATGCGATTGCTCGCGCGGTGAAGACCGTGAGGAATCGAATCGACGGCATCGGTGTCTCGGAGGCAGTGGTGCAGACCGTCGGCGACGATCGCATCGTGGTGCAGATCCCCGGTATTCAGGATCCCACGCGCGCGCGCCAGATGGTGGAAGAGCAGGCCTTCCTCGAGTTCCTCATCTGTGACAAGACCGGCGCCCTCGAGAAAGCGCTGCCGCGCCTCGACCAGGTGATCAAGCAGCGCGGCCTCGGCGCGACGACGGTGCTCGCCAATGGCGATACGGCCAAGGCCGCACCGATCACCGGTCTCGAGGGCTTGCTCAAGACCGATACGTCCAAAAAGCCCGATTCCGCCAAGGCCCGTGCCGGCGCGAAACAGGACACGGCCGCTGCCGACTCGCTGAAGATTCAGCCGGGTGGCGCGCTGTCTTCCCTCGTCCGCCAGGGACAGATCAAGGGCGAGTATTTCGTCCTGTCCAACAAGTTCGACCTGGTCAAATCGTATTTCGCCGACTCCGCGGTGAAGGCGGCGTTGCCCCCTGGCAAGCGGATCGTTCCCGGGCGCGATTCGATCCCCATCGGTAACGAGGTCTATCGCTCGTTCTACGTCACCGACAGCCGGCCGATCATCGACGGTAGCTCCCTGACCAAGGCGCGTCCCACGACGTCTCCGACCGACGGAACCATTGTCGAGTTCGAGCTCAACAACGAGGGCGGCCGCATCTTCAAGCGCGAAACCGGAAAGCACATCGGCGACTACATGGCCATCGTGCTCGACGGGCTGGTGATGGGTCAACCGCCGGTGATCAACGGTGTCATCAGCACGCGCGGACAGATCACGATGGGTGGAAAGGACCTGACGGCGGCGCAGGATCTCGCGCTGGTGCTCCAGGCGGGCGCGCTGCCCGTGCCGCTCAAGATCGCCGAGACTCGCACGATCGGTCCGACCCTCGGCGCTGACTCGATTCGCAAGGGCCTGAACGCTGGCGCGATCGGCATCGTCATCGTCGTGCTCATTCTCGTCGTCTACTATCGCTTCTCCGGGTTGCTCGCCGTCGGCGGTCTGGCGCTCTACGTCCTCTACACCCTCGCCACGCTGGCCTTTTTCGGCGCGGTGCTGACCCTGCCGGGACTCGCCGGATTCGTGCTGTCCATCGGGATCGCGGTGGACGCCAACGTGCTGATCTTCGAGCGCATTCGCGAGGAGCTCGATCGCGGCAAGACCGTTCGCACCGCCATCGACGAGGGATTCCGGCACGCCATGCCCGCGATCATCGACTCCAACGTGTCGACTATCCTCACCGCGTCCGTGCTCTACCAGTTCGGGACGGGGCCGGTCAAGGGATTCGCCGTGACCCTGATTGCCGGTATCGTGGCCTCGCTGGTCACCTCGATCTTCGTCGTGCGCACCTTCTACCTCCTGTGGCTGAACCGCTCGCGCGGCGCCCAGACGTTGAGCATCTGATGCTTCGCCTTCTCCACGACACGAAGTACGATTTCATCAAGTACTGGAAGCACGCCGCCATCTCGACGATCGTGTTCATCGTCGCCGGCCTCGGCATGCTCGCGTTCCACAAGGTCAGGACGGGCACGGCGGTGAACTGGAACATCGAGTTCACCGGCGGAACGTTCATGCAGGTGTCCTTCGCGACCAAGCCCGACGCCGCCCGGGTCCGGGAGGCCGTCGACGCCGCCGGCTACAACGGCGCCGAAGTCGCCCAGTTCGGGACGCCGACCGAGTACAGCATCCGCGCCAGTGCCGCCGGTCGCGTCGCCACCGCGGTGACTGCCGACACGACCGCCATGCGCATCGAGGCGGCGCTGCACCAGGCGTTCGGCGACACGACCCACGTGAAGGTGCTGCGCTCCGAGTTCGTCGGTCCGCGCGTCGGTGCCGAGCTCCAGCAGAACGCGATGATCGCGATCCTGATCTCCTTCATCGTGACTCTGATCTACCTCGCGATTCGCTTCGAGTGGCGCTTCGGGCTTGCCGCTGTCGTCGCCACCGCGCACGACATTCTGACCACGCTCGCGTTCATCGCGATGATGCGACTCGAGGTCTCGCTCACCGTCGTCGCCGCCATCCTCACGGTGATCGGGTATTCGCTGAACGACACGATCATCATCTTCGACCGCGTCCGCGAGAACTTGAAGAAGCAGCGCAAGGAACCGCTGCGCGCGGTGCTGAATCGTTCGATCAACGAGACCCTGCCGCGCTCGGTCCTCACCCATGCGACGACGCTCGCCGCGACGCTGGCGCTCCTCGTCTTTGCCGGCGAGATCATCCGTCCCTTCTCGTGGGTGATGGCGTTCGGAATCTTCACCGGCACGTTCAGCTCGATCTACGTGGCCGGCGCGATTCTCATCTGGATCGAGCTGAAGTGGCCTCGCGCCTCGAGCACCGATCTGCGTCCGGCGTCGGGACAGGGAAAGGCCGATCGCCCGCCGGTTCGTCCGGCGCGTCCGGCCGGCGCCGCGACCCGCTGATATTTTCGGCCGCCGCGGCGACGCGGCGGCGCTGAACGTCATGGCGTCGTTCATCGACAGCCACGCGCATCTCGGCGACCCGGCGTTCGACGCCGATCGCGCCGACGTCGTGGATCGCGCGCGTCTCACGGGCGCCGCCGGTGTCGTCTGCATCGGCGAGTCCCTCGCCGCCGCGGCCCGATGCCGCGACATCGCCCGGACCGACCCGGCGTTCTTTCGATTCACCGCCGGCGTTCACCCTCACGACGCGGCGACCTTTGACCCGATTGCCGATTCGGCGGCGATCTCCGCGTTGCTCGCCGAGGGAGCGGCCGCCGTCGGCGAGTGCGGTCTCGACTACCACTACGATCACTCCCCGCGGGACAGACAGCGTGCCGCCTTCGCCGCGCAGCTCGGGATCGCCGCGTCGGCGACCAAGCCGGTCGTCGTACACACCCGCGACGCTGAGGCCGACACGATAGCGATGGTCACCGAGGCCGGCCGCGCCGGGATCGCCGGAATACTTCATTGCTTCACCGGCAGTCGGCTCCTGGCGGAAACGGCGCTGTCCGCCGGCTGGTACCTGTCATTCAGCGGCATCGTCACCTTCAGGACATGGACGGACGACGCCGTCCTCAGGCTGGTCCCGGACGACCGGCTGCTCGTCGAATCCGACGCGCCTTTCCTCGCTCCGGTCCCGCACCGGGGTAAGCGCAATGAACCGGCGTGGGTCTCGCTGACCCTCGCCAGAGTCGCCGCCGCCCGCGGCGTCGAGGCGAGCGACCTTGGCGTACAGGTGACGGCGAATGCCCGGCGCGTCTTCGGCTGGACGGCGGCCTGACCTCGTTTGATCCGCTGACCCCGGCTACGTATCATGTCGCCGTCGACGCATTCCAGATCACTTCCTTTCCAGACGAGGTTACCTGGTGAGTACGCATGTCGTTCACACTGACCGGGCGCCGGCCGCCATCGGTCCTTATTCGCAGGGCGTCGTCGCCAACGGGCTGTTGTTCACGGCCGGTCAGATCGCCCTTGATCCCGCGACTGGTCAGGTGATCGCCGGTGGAGTGGCCGAGCAGACCGAACGCGTCTTTCAGAATCTCACCGCGGTGCTCCAGAGCGCCGGCGCGACCTGGACCGACGTCGTCAAGACGACGGTCTTCCTGCAGGACATGCGGGACTTTCCCACGGTGAACGAGGTGTATGCGCGGATGGTCGGCGACGCGCGCCCGGCCCGGTCGACGGTCGCCGTCTCCGGACTGCCGCGCGGCGTTCTCGTCGAGATCGAAGCGATCGCCGCCGTCGCCGGAAAGTGACCGACACACACGCGGGCGCGAACACCCGGGAGGAGCTCTTTCGACTCACGGCGTTCGCTCGCTGCGCTGGTTGAGCCGCCAAGTTGGGTCCGGGCGACCTCACGCGCGCGCTGAGCGGACTTCCCGTTCGCTCCGATCCCCGACTCATCGTCGGTCGTGAGACCTTCGACGATGCGGGCGTCTTCGTGCTCTCCGATGACCTCGCCCTCGTCCAGACCATCGACTTCTTCGCGCCGATCGTCGATGACCCGTACCGGTTCGGACAGATTGCCGCCGCCAACGCCCTCTCCGACGTCTACGCGATGGGCGGAGTCCCGCTCACCGCCATGAACGTCGTGTGCTTTCCCGCCGGGAAGGTCGATCTCGACGTGCTAGGGACGATTCTCCGCGGCGGGCAGGACAAGGTGCATGAGGCGGGCGGCCTGATCGTCGGCGGTCACTCGATCATCGACGAGGAAATCAAGTACGGCTTGTCGGTCACCGGGACGGTTCATCCCGGGAGGGTGCTGACCAATGCCGCCGCCGTCCCGGGAGACCAGCTGGTGCTGACCAAACCGATCGGCACCGGACTGCTCGCCACGGCGATGAAGCAGGACCGGCTCGATGCAAACGCCGCGGAACGACTCTACGCCAGCATGTCGTCGTTGAATGCGGTGGCGTCGCGCGAAGCCGGTCGTCTCGGCTCGCGGTGCGCGACCGATATCACCGGATTCGGCCTTCTCGGTCACGCCTATCAAGTGGCGAAGGCCAGCGGCGTTTCCCTCGAGATCGCTCGCGCCAGCGTGCCGCTGCTTCCGGCCGCCCGTGACCTCGCCGCCGCCGGCGTCCGGACCGGCGGGATGGAACGGAACATCGCCTACCTCGAGTCGGTCGTCGGCTGGGGCGCCGCTGATTCAACCGATCGCGCGCTGCTCCAGGATCCGCAGACCTCTGGAGGATTGCTCGTCGCCGTCCCGAGGGCTCGCCTCGCCGAGTACCTTTCCTCGGTGGACGGAGCGGTGCACATCGGACAGGTCATGCCGCCGGGGACCGACGCCGTGACCATCGTGTAGCAGGGGAGTGGATGCGGCCTGGTGGCCGTCTCGGTCTTCAAAACCGCATGCGACCCGCCTCACGTCGGGTTGGGTGGGTTCGATTCCCATGCACTCCCGCCACACCATCCCGGCTCGACTTTCGCATTGCGATCCTTCGTGCTCCGCTCGAGTCTCCGCTCCGCATCGCTGGTCGTTGGCGTCGCCTGCCTGACCGCGGCTTCGTCGCCGGTTGCGGCGCAGATCGATACCGTGATCGCGCCGCTAGCCGCGCCAGTCGCCGACACGTTGCGACCTCCGATCACCCCGAAGCGCGCGTTTTTCTATTCGTTGCTCGCCCCGGGATCTGCTCAGAACATTCTCGGACGAAACCGCGCTGCCGCCGCGCTCCTCGGCGTCGAGACCATGTCGATCGCCATGCTGCGCGAGTCCGCCGCCGACCTCCGCGAGGCCCGCCGTCAGCTCGGCGACTCGATCGTGATGAGCTACGTCGACGACAAGGGCGCGCTGCTCCCGAAACCGCTGCTCGCCCGCCGGCGGTTCGACTCGCCCGAGGTGCAGTCGCGGCGCAGCCATGTCGAAGACTGGATCGCTCTTCTCGTCGCCAACCATCTGTTCGCCGCCGCCGATGCCTTCGTCGCTGCCAGCCTCTGGGACGTCAATGCGCATCTGGCGGTCGGCGGCGACCGGGCGCACCTGCGTCTCGTCGGACGCATCTCGTGGTGAGCCTTCCCGACGCGCCCGTCGGCGTGTTCGATTCCGGTATCGGTGGCCTCACCGTCGCCCACGCGATCATTCGCCAGCTTCCCAATGAAAGCGTCGTCTACTTCGGCGATACGGCGCGTGTTCCGTACGGGCCCAAGAGTCCGGACACCGTCCGGCGCTACAGCCGTGAGATCGCCGATTTTCTCCAGTCGCAGGGCGTGAAGGCGATCGTCATCGCCTGCAACACCGCCACGGCCCACGCTCTCCAGATGTTGCGCGACTCGCTCTCGATTCCCGTCGTCGGGGTGGTCGAGCCGGGAGCGCGCGCCGCCGTTGCCGCGACGCGAACGCGACGGATCGGCGTTCTCGGAACGGTCGGCACGATCAAGTCCGGCGCGTATGAACGTGCGATCCGGGCGTTGAGCCCTGATGCCATCATCACGGCGCGCCCGGGCCCGCTCCTCGTGCCGCTCGTCGAGGAAGGCTGGACGGACCACGAGGCATCCCGACTGGTCGTCGAGGAGTATCTCCGCCCCTTCATGGCTGCCGACGTCGACACGCTGGTTCTCGGCTGCACGCACTATCCGTTGCTCAAGGAGCTCTTCGCCGACGTGCTCGGCCCGACCGTCCGGTTGATCGACAGCGCCGAGGAAACGGCGGCCGAAACGGCGCGGACGCTCGCCGATCGCGGACTGGCCAGCCCGGGCTCGCACACCGCGACCTATCGGTTCATCGCCTCCGACGATCCGCTGCAGTTCCTACAAATGGGCCAGCGGTTCCTTGGCGGGACGATCGAAGGCGTCGAGATCAGGACTCTCGGCTGAGCCGGTCCAGGCGCGAAGCGCGACGCGCTCCGGCGTGATCCGGAGGTAGTTCGGGCCGTCGAGCCACGAACCGGGATTCGCGTACACCTGACGCGGCGTGATCCGCTCGAGCGACGGAACGTGCGAGTGGCCGTAGATCACGAGATCGACGTCCGGTCTCGCCGCCAGAACCCGCGATGCTGCCTCCCGCAAACCTCGTCCGCGATCTCGTGCAGCGTAGGTGCGGCTGGCGTTCGAGCTGCCTCCAGCCAACGGTGTCGCCAGGTCGGGATGGAGCCAGCGAAACGCGCGGATTGCCAGGCCGTTGCGAAGCACCGTACGCAGCGCGCGATAACCACGGTCCTCCACTGGACGAAGCCCGTCGCCGTGCTCGATCAGCGTCTGCCAGCCGCCGACCTCGCCTTCCCACCCGGCGAGCCGATACTCGACCCCGACGTCGCGCGTGAGCACGTCGCCGCCCCAGCAGTCGTGGTTTCCGGCGAGCATGATCACCGGAATGCCCGCCTCGCGGAGGTCGGCCAGCGCGGCCAGGATCCGAAAGCTCGATCGCGGGATGACGGTCTTCCACTCGAACCAGAACTCGAAGAGATCGCCGTTGATCACCACCGACCCCGCCGCGGTGCGAAGATGCCGCAGAAACCCCAGGACCTGGTCGTGCACCGTCGGCGGAGCAAAACCGAGATGCGCGTCTGAAAACACGTAGGCGGGGGTCGGAAGCACGGCGACGGAGTCTACTCGGGCGCCGGGAACTTTACAAAGGAGCGAGTGCCCGTGAACCTTCCGGCACCGTTTCCTCATCAGGCCGTGTCGCTTCCTTCGTCGGAAATCGAGTTCAGAGTTCGCTACGCGGAAACCGACCAGATGGGCGTGGTGTATCACGCGAACTACCTCGTCTGGTGCGAGATGGGGCGGACCGATTTCATCCGCGGTCGGGGGATGAGCTACGCGGAGATCGAGCGACGCGGCACGCTCCTCGCCGTGGCCGATCTGACCGCCCGATTCCATGCCGCCGCCCGGTACGAGGAGCTCATTCGGGTGCGCACGACCCTGAGCGCGATCCGTTCTCGCGCCATCATCTTCGACTATCTCATCGTGAACGCCGTGACAGAGGAGCGGTTGGTGACGGCCCGGACCACGCTCGTTTCCGTCGACCCGCAAGGACGACCGAAGGCGATGGCTGCCGAAGTGCGGCAGCTGTTCGATCCCTCGTGAGCGACGCCCGGTCGATGGTGCTCCAGCCGCTGGCCATCGGCCTCGCCATGGGTGTCGCACTCGCCTGCGCGCCGCGGGTAAAGCCTCTGGTTGGCGAGATCGCTGCCGTCTCGCTCCCGCGCGGCGACCTCTTGCCCGGACATCGTCAGCTCGTCTTCGAGTGGAGCTACTCCGATCCCGACATGAGTGGAAAGGGCGATGGCGTGGCGAGAATCGCCGCTCCCGACAGTGCCCGGCTCGACTTCTTTCTCGCCGGAGGATTCACTGGCGGCCTGGCGGTGGTCGTCGGTGATTCGATCGCGACACCCGCGGCGGACCTCAGCCGTCGGCTCATCCCGCCGCCCGCGCTCCTCTGGGCCACGCTCGGACGATCGGCCTTCCCGGTGACCCGCGACACCGCGATCCGACGCGACGGCGACTTGCTTCGTGCAGACTTCGGTCAGCCCGTCGAGTGGCGCGCCACCTTTCGCCACGACTCGCTCGTGCGCGTCGAGCACATCGATGGTGGCCGGATCGTCGAATGGGTCGAGCGACGCGACGACAACCGGCTCGAGTATCGTCAGGAAACCGCCCGGCGGAGCCTCCAGTTACATATCACACGTGTCGATGATGTTCCCGCGTTCGATCCGGCGATCTGGCATATCGATCATTAGCGCGATCGCGCTGATCGCGGTCACCGGCTGCCGGTTCCCGTACGGATTCACCGGCGGCGGTCTGCCGCCGTATATCCACACCATGGCGGTGATTCCGTTCGAGAATCAGACGCCGTCGCCCAACGTGCAGCAGGAGCTGCTCGACCAGATGCGGTCCGAGCTGCGCAAACGACTCGGGGTTCGCGACGCGCCCCAGGAGCACGCCGACGCCATCGCGCGCGGCGTCATTCTCGAGTACCAGCCCGACATCCCCGTCGGGTTCAGCACCCAGACCACGTCGGCCCGACGGCGACTCCAGATCACGATTGACGTCGAGATCTTCGATCAGGTGAAGGGGAAGGTCATCTTCTCGAGAAAGGGACTCCGCGGCGAGGGCGAATACGCCGAGCGGGCGGACGCTGACGGCCGGCGGCTTGCGATCCAGCGCATCGTCGACGACATCGTCGAAGGGGCGCAATCCCAGTGGTGAGCCTTCGTCGGGGCGCCGGCAAGATCGGCTGCCTGTTCACGCTTCTCGTGGCGGCTGCCGTCGTATACTTCGGCGTGAAAGTGGGCGAGCCCTACTGGCGCTACTATCAATACAAGGACGCGATGACCGAGCAGGCGCGGTTTGCCGGTCACTTCACCGACGACCAGATCAAGAATCGCCTGGCCTTGTTGGCCGATTCGCTGGGCCTTCCGGCCGACGCTGGCGCCGTGTTCGTCACGAGGAAAGGCGAGCACATATCCATCCGCGCCGACTACGTCGAGATGCTCGAGCTTCCCGGCCACGTTCGTGAGATCAAGTTCGCCCCGAGCGTCGAGTACGACTACTGATGTCATCCTCGGCCGATCCGGCCTCCAGGATTCTCACGCTTTCCGACGCAGTCGCCTGGCGGAACCGCCTCAGCGGCACCGTGGCGTTCACCAATGGCGTGTTCGATCTGATCCACCCCGGTCACGTCGATGTCCTGCTGGGCGCGCGGCGCGCCGGCGATTCCTTGATCGTCGCGCTGAACACCGACGACTCCGTGCGGCGCCTCAAGGGGCCGAATCGCCCGGTTCGGTCGGAGGCGGAACGCGCCTACGTTGTGGGCTCGCTGGCGATGGTGGACGCCGTGGTGCTGTTCGCCGAGGACACCCCGCTCGAGGTGATCCTCGCGCTTCGCCCCGACGTCCTGGTGAAAGGGGGGGACTACTCCGCCGATTCCGTCGTTGGCGCGAATGAGGTTCGCTCGTGGGGCGGTCGCGTCGCCATTATTCCGCTGACCCCCGGGCAATCCACGACTGCCATCATCCACCGACTGCGTGACTCCTGAAACTGCCGCGCGCCGAGGGCGCGCCGATGACCAGATGCGACCCGTGTCCCTCGAGCGCCACGTCGCACCGTATGCCGAGGGCTCGTGTCTCATCGCGTTCGGGACCACGCGCGTGCTCTGTACGGCGTCGATCGAGGAAGGGGTGCCCGGATGGCGCCGCGGCCGAGGGGAAGGATGGCTCACCGCGGAATACGCGATGTTGCCGCGGGCGACGCGCACCCGCACGCCACGGGAGCGAAATCAGCTCGGCGGGCGGACGCAGGAGATTCAGCGCCTGATCGGTCGAAGCATCCGGGCCATGCTCGACGACTTTCGCTTCGGCGAATACACCGTGAAGATCGACTGCGACGTCCTTCAGGCCGACGGTGGAACGCGCACGGCGGCGATTACCGGCGCCGCCGTCGCCGTCACCGATGCCTTTGCCTGGCTCGTCGGAACCGGTCGGATCGCCGCAAGTCCAATTCGGCGCCGCGTCGCCGCGGTGAGCGTTGGACTCACCGCCGGACGGCGGCGACTCGACCTCGACTATGAGGAGGACGTGTCGGCCGCCGTCGACATGAACGTCGTCATGAGCAGTGAAGGGCGGTTTGTCGAAGTCCAGGGCACGGGCGAGCACGGCACGTTCGCGCGCGACGAGCTGAATGGGCTTCTCGACCTGGCGGTCACTGGCATTCTGCAGCTCGACGAAGCTCAGCGGCGCGCCCTGTCGTCGTGACCGGCGGTTCGCTCGTGCTGGCCACGCGCAGCACCGGGAAGCTGCGCGAGCTGCGAGCCTTGTTCGAGTCGGCCGGGTTCGCGGTCCGAGATCTGAACCAGGTCGGCCTGGCCGAGAGTCCCGATGAAGACGCGCTCGAGCAGTTCGCGACGTTCGAGGAGAACGCGCTGGCCAAAGGCCGATATTTCTCCTCGCTCGTCGGCGCTCCGGTCGTCGCCGACGACTCGGGCCTCGAGGTGGATGCTCTCGGCGGGCGGCCCGGCGTCCGGAGCAAACGGTGGAGCGGCCGCACGGACCTTTCCGGCCTCGAGCTCGACGCCGAGAACAATCGACTGCTGATCGAGACGCTCGGCGACGCTGAGGATCGGGCTGCGAGGTACGTTTGCGCCGCTGCGTATGTCGACGGGCCGACGACCATGATCGGACGGGGCGTGACGACCGGGTGGATTCTGCGGGAGCCGCGTGGAGACGCCGGATTCGGCTACGATCCGTTTTTTCTCAGCGACGAGCTCGGACGTACGTTTGGTGAAGCGTCGTCCGAGGAGAAAGCGCGGGTCAGTCATCGTGCGCGGGCGTGTCGAGTGCTCATCGACGGGTTACGCCGCCGTTGACCCCATTTCGGGCGCGGACTACATTGCTCGGCTTGCGGGGCGTAGCGTAGCCTGGTATCGCGCCTGCTTTGGGAGCAGGAGGTCCCCGGTTCAAATCCGGGCGCCCCGACCTTCTGGGGCCGCGTCGGCCTCACTGCATCGAAGCGCCAGTAGCTCAGTTGGATAGAGCAACAGCCTTCTAAGCTGTAGGTCGGGGGTTCGATTCCCTCCTGGCGCGCCAAGCAATTTCTGCGTCTGCCGGGCCGTTAGCTCAATTGGCAGAGCAAGCGACTCTTAATCGCTAGGTTGTAGGTTCGATTCCTACACGGCCCATGGGTGTAGCGAATCTGGGATGGTCGTGCGTCCGTCAGGTTCGCTGGAGGATCGAGGTTGGAGGGAGTTGCGGGCCATGGTAACTCTCATTACCATGAGTTCCCGGATGAAGGGGCGTTACGGAGGAATGGCCGGAGCTGGTTCGCCGAGCTTATCCGTGCGCGCAACATGTTGGGCTGCGGTGGTTTAGCCCTGCATTGGCTGGCGGCGATCGGTCGCCTGAGGCCGGCCCTTCCCGAGGTCAGTTTTCGGGCGACTTTTTTTCGGTTCCCGCTTGACTGATCGATCCAAACCGGGTACAATAGAAGGCTGTCGAATTACTTCGACAAAACAGCTATTTGATAATCGATTTGGGTAGAAGATGTGCGGGTGAACTCTGTGATCCGGTGGCGTTCGGTCATCGGGGAGAGTTCAATACCGAACAAATTCAAAGTGATTCCGGACGTCGTCATTGGACGTCTGTGATGTCTGAGGACGGCGTTTGGAAGAGCAGTCAGACTTTTGCTTTTTTTTGGAGAGTTTGATCCTGGCTCAGGACGAACGCTGGCGGCGTGCTTAACACATGCAAGTCAAGGGGGCCCAGCAATGGGCAACCGGCGAACGGGTGCGTAACACGTGAGCAACCTACCGATTCGAGGGGGATAGCCGGCCCAACGGCCGGGTAATACCGCATACGCTCGTCGAGTCACCTGACTGGGCGAGGAAACTTTCGAGGCGAATCGTGGGGCTCGCGGCCTATCAGCTAGTTGGCGAGGTCATGGCTCACCAAGGCGACGACGGGTAGCTGGTCTGAGAGGATGGCCAGCCACATTGGGACTGAGAAACGGCCCAGACTCCTACGGGAGGCAGCAGTGGGGAATCTTGCGCAATGGGCGAAAGCCTGACGCAGCGACGCCGCGTGGGGGATGACGGGTTTCGGCTTGTAAACCCCTGTTGCCCGGGACGAATTTCTGGTTGGACCAGATTGACGGTACCGGGTGAGGAAGCACCGGCTAACTCCGTGCCAGCAGCCGCGGTAATACGGAGGGTGCGAGCGTTGTCCGGAATCACTGGGCGTAAAGGGCGCGTAGGTGGCCTGATGAGTCAACGGTGAAAGCTCGGCGCTCAACGCCGAGTCGGCCGTCGATACTGTCGGGCTGGAGCACTGTAGAGGCAGATGGAATTCCGGGTGTAGCGGTGGAATGCGTAGAGATCCGGAAGAACACCGGTGGCGAAGGCGGTCTGCTGGGCAGTAGGCGCAAGCCTTTAATGCTGACACTGAGGCGCGACAGCGTGGGGAGCAAACAGGATTAGATACCCTGGTAGTCCACGCCGTAAACGATGGGCACTAGGTGCTTGGGGGAGCGACCCTCTGAGTGCCGTCGCTAACGCATTAAGTGCCCCGCCTGGGGAGTACGGCCGCAAGGCTGAAACTCAAAGGAATTGACGGGGGCCCGCACAAGCGGTGGAGCATGTGGTTTAATTCGACGCAACGCGAAGAACCTTACCTAGGCTTGACATACACGGGAAACTGACCAGAAACGGTCGGCCCTCTTCGGAGTCCGTGTACAGGTGCTGCATGGCTGTCGTCAGCTCGTGTCGTGAGATGTTGGGTTAAGTCCCGCAACGAGCGCAACCCCCGCTCCCAGTTGCCAGCGCGTCATGGCGGGGACTCTGGGAGGACTGCCGGTGCCAAACCGGAGGAAGGTGGGGACGACGTCAAGTCATCATGGTCCTTACGTCTAGGGCTACACACGTGCTACAATGGCCGGTACAGCGGGTCGCAACCTCGCAAGAGTGAGCCAATCCCCGAAAGCCGGCCTCAGTGCGGATTGGAGGCTGCAACTCGCCTCCATGAAGCCGGAATCGCTAGTAATCGTGGATCAGCTACGCCACGGTGAATACGTTCCCGGGCCTTGTACACACCGCCCGTCACGCCATGGAAGCTGTGAGCGCCCGAAGTCCGTGCAGCAACCCGCAAGGGAGCGAGCGGCCGAAGGCGAGCGCAGTGACTGGGGCGAAGTCGTAACAAGGTAGCCGTAGGGGAACCTGCGGCTGGATCACCTCCTTAACGGATCGCGAGTAGGTCCTGGGTCCTTCAACGACCGAAAGCATCTGAAGTCGCTTCGCCCGCGCATCCCTACCCAATATCGATTTTCTGCTCCGACGCCACCGCCCTCGAGGCGGTGTTTGCGTCAGCGCTATTTGACAACGGAAACGAAAGGTAGATCGTGGGAAATGGAATCACACGAGCAAGCAAAGAGCTGATGAGAGCGAATTTGATCAGAGTTTTGAGTGCTCACTCGTGAAGTAGCAGGGAAAGGGAAGTGAAGCAGTGAAGACGATGGAGCTGGACGCCGGTCGACTGCGCGACGGGCGTTGGCGTGCTCTGCTTGGGACAGGCGAGGGTCGTGCGGCGGGCGGGGCAGGTGCCCGGTCGGTCGTGCGGCAACCAGTATGTAGTCAAGCGAGCGATAGCATGTGGAGGATGCCTGGGCACACAGAGGCGATGAAGGCCGTGGTAAGCTGCGATAAGCCAAGGGGAGCGGCACACACGCATTGATCCTTGGATGGCCGAATGGGGCAACCCGGCGGCGCGTGAGCGTCGTCATCACTCGCGAGAGTGAAGCGAACCCGGGGAACTGAAACATCTCAGTACCCGGAGGAAGAGGAATCAATTGAGATGCCGGGAGTAGCGGCGAGCGAAACCGGTACCGCCCAAACCAGGGTCCTTGTGGCCCTGGGGTTGTAGGACCCACGGACGGATCCAGTGAAGCCAGTGGAAGTCCCCTGGAACGGGGCGCCCGAGACGGTGAGAGCCCGGTAGACGACGGCGAGGGACTGGGTCTAGTGGAGTTCCTGAGTAACGCCCGACCCGAGTAATCGGGCGTGAAGCTGGGGGGACCACCCTCCAAGGCGAAAGACTCCTGTGTGACCGATAGTGGACGAGTACCGTGAGGGACAGGTGAAAAGCACCCCCGTGCGGGGAGTGAAAGAGAGCCTGAAACCACATGCTAACAAGCGGTAGGAGGCGCCGCGGATCTTCGGATTGGCGGACGCTGACTGCGTGCCTTTTGCATTATGATCCGGCGAGTTACGGCTCACCAGCGAGGCTAAGGACTTCAGGTCCGGAGCCCGAGCGAAAGCGAGTCCTGTCACGAGGGCGACTGGAGTTGGTGGGCGTAGACCCGAAGCCAGGGCGATCTACCCATGAGCAGGGTGAAGCTGGGGTAACACCCAGTGGAGGCCCGTACCGGTATGGGTTGAAAACCGTTCGGATGACTTGTGGGTAGGGGTGAAAGGCCAATCAAGCCTGGAGATAGCTGGTTCTCCCCGAAATCTATTGAGGTAGAGCCTCGAGACATGTCCGCAGGGGGTAGAGCGACTGGATGGGCGCGGGGGCCAGAGCGGCCTACCAACCCCAACCAAACTCCGAATACCTGACGGATGGACCTCGGGAGGCAGTCGCTGAGCGATAATGTCCAGCGGCGAGAGGGAAAGAACCCAGAGCCACAGCTAAGGCCCCGAAGTGGCCGCTGAGTATAGCGAAGGATGTGTCCGTGCCGTGACAACGAGGAGGTTGGCTTAGAAGCAGCCATTCCTTTAAAGAGTGCGTAATAGCTCACTCGTCCAGCGTGGATGCGCCGAGAATGGTCGGGATTAAGCGGCCCGCCGAAGCTTGGCCTTGTTCGTTCGCGAACAGGGGTAGGGGAGCGTTCTCCGAACGATGAAGGGCCCGGGGCAACCGTTGGCCTGGAGTGAGGAGAAGTGAGGATGCCGGAATGAGTACGCGCAAATCCAAGTGAAAACCTTGGACACCGAAAACCCAAGGGTTCCTGCGCCATGGCAATCAGCGCAGGGTGAGGCGGCCCCTAAGGCGAGGCCCCAGAGGCGTAGCCGATGGACAGCCAGTGGACACTCTGGCCCCGCCATGGAGTGATGAACCAGTCAGGGACACCGGAACGAAGTCCGAGCGGCTTTGTGGATGGCCGTTCAACCGCGTAGGCGGACGCCGAGACGGGAGTACGAGGGGCGCGGGCAACCGTGCACCAAGTCGGGTGGAGTCGACGGGCAAGAAAAGCTGACTGGGAAGCTCCATGGTGACCGTACCGGAAACCGACACAGGTGGGTGAGGCGAGAAGCCTCAGGTGAACGAGTGAGACGTGGTCAAGGAACTCGGCATACTGATCCCGTAACTTCGGAAGAAGGGATGCCAGGCGAGGTCAGGGGTTTACCCCCGCCGCCTCCTCTGGTCGCAGTGAATCGGCCCAAGCGACTGTTTAGCAAAAACACAGGTGTGTGCCAAGCCGCATAAGGCGCCGTATACACACTGACGCCTGCCCGGTGCCGGAAGGTTAAGGGGAGAGGTCACCCGCAAGGGGAAGCCTTGAGCCGAAGCCCCGGTAAACGGCGGCCGTAACTATAACGGTCCTAAGGTAGCGAAATTCCTTGTCGGGTAAGTTCCGACCTGCACGAATGGCGTAACGACTTGGGCACTGTCTCGACCACGCGCTCGGCGAAATTGCAGTCTCGGTGAGGATTCCGAGTCCCCGCAGCAGGACAAAAAGACCCCATGCACCTTTACTGTAGCTTGTCATTGGACGTTGCACTTCACTGTGTAGCATAGGTGGGACCCGGTGAGGCCTGGGCGCTAGCTCAGGCGGAGGGGCCAGTGAAATACCACCCTGTGTTGTGCGACGCCCTCACCACGGCGGGCAAACCCCGTCTGGGACCGTGGCAGGTGGGCAGTTTGACTGGGGCGGTCGCCTCCGAAAGCGTAACGGAGGCGCGCGAAGGTTGGCTCAGCGCGGACGGTACTCGCGCTTGTAGAGTGCAAGAGCAGAAGCCAGCCTGACGGCGAGACCGACAGGTCGAGCCGCCACGAAAGTGGGCTCTAGTGATCCGGTAGCCCCGTGTGGATGGGCTATCGCGCAACGGATAAAAGGTACGCTGGGGATAACAGGCTTATCGCGCCCGAGAGTTCACATCGACGGCGCGGTTTGGCACCTCGATGTCGGCTTATCACATCCTGGGGCTGGAGAAGGTCCCAAGGGTCCGGCTGTTCGCCGGTTAAAGTGGTACATGAGCTGGGTTCAGAACGTCGTGAGACAGTTCGGTCTGTATCCGCTGTGGGCGGTGGAGAGTTGAGGGGAGCGGACTCTAGTACGAGAGGACCGAGTCGGACGATCCGCTCGTGTCCCGGTTGTCCCGCCAGGGGCAGCGCCGGGTAGCGATGATCGGCTGTGATAACCGCTGAATGCATCTAAGTGGGAAGCACGCCCCAAGATGAACTCTCCCGGAGCCTTGAGCTCCCTGAAGGGCCGTCGGAGACGACGACGTCGATAGGCCAGCCGTGGACGGGACGCAATTCCCTCCAAGCGAACTGGTCCTAATCGCCCGTGCGGCTTGACTACTCCCCCCCAGGGGGGACCAACCCAAGCCCTCGCCCGAAATCCTGACCAGGCAGAGCACGCCTCCTCCATGTCCCACGATCCCCCTTTCGCCTTCCGTTTTTTCGTAACAGCACCACCAGGACGACCCGCACCACCCGCACCACCCGAACACCAAAACACACATCGCTGGCGACTCGAGCGTCGGGGCCACACCCGTTCCCATTCCGAACACGGTCGTTAAGCCCGATAGCGCCGATGGTACTCCGGTCGCGAGACCGCGGGAGAGTAGGCCGTCGCCGGCACCCCTTCCCCGAGGCCCGTCCCACCCTCACCGGTCGGACGGGCCTCGTGGCGTTTCCATCAGAGAGCCGCCGATCAGCATGGACGCTCCCCGACTCCGACGGCTAGCGTTTCCGTGATGACGCGCGCCGGAATCGTGACCCTGGTGGGCAGGCCGAATGTCGGAAAGTCGACCCTCCTCAATCGCGTCATCGGGCAGAAGCTGGCGATCGTCAGCCCGAAACCCCAGTCAACACGCGACCGCGTCGTCGGCATCCTCACGCGCGACGCCCTCCAGATCGTCTTCCTGGACACCCCGGGGCTGCTGGATCCGCGATACGATCTTCAGCGGGCCATGCGCGCCGCGGCGAGGTCGGCGATCGACGACGCCGACGTCGTCCTCCATCTCCTCGACGCCCTCGAGCCGGCCACCGAATCGCTGCAAGAGGCGGCGGCGCTTCCGCATCCGCCCCGGGCACCGGTCGTCCAGGCGTTCAACAAGATCGATCGCCTTTCACCGGCGCAGCGTAACGAGCTCCGGGTCCGGGCGCCTGACGCGCTATTTCTCTCCGCGGAGCAGGGGGACGGGATCATCGACCTCGTCGACCGGCTGGAGGGACTGTCGCCGCCAAGTCCGTTTCTCTACGGCGATGACGACGTCAGCACACACCCGGTTCGATTCTTCGTCGCCGAGCTGATTCGCGAAACGACGCTGGAACTGCTCGATGACGAGGTGCCGTACAGCGTCGCCGTCGAGATCGAAGAATTCCGCGAGGCTCGGATCCCCGTGTACATTCGGGCCGTCATCTATGTCGAGCGCGAGAGTCAGAAGCGCATCCTGATCGGCGCCGGCGGCGCCAAGATCCGGGACATCGGTCGAGTTGCCCGGGGGAAAATCGAAACGCTGATTGGATCGTCTTCATACCTCGACCTGTGGGTCAAGGTGCTCCCCAACTGGCGCAAGTCGCCGCAGGCCTTGTCCCGGTTCGGCTACCACCTATCCCAGGACCAAGGGCGATGACGCTGACCCCGGACCGGCCCGTTCCGTGCCCGCCCTGATCGCGATCGTATTCTCGCCGGAAGGCCACGCGCTGCCCCCGGGCGTCCAGGCGTGGTTGACCGCCCTCGGCGCACCGGTTGTCCGACCGACGCTCGCCGAGGAGGTCGTCGCGATGTCGTTGCGGGGCCGTCCGCGAGTCATCGTTCTCGATGCGCGCCGCGACGAGTCGCGAACGCTCGACCTGCTGCGCCGTCTCAAGACCGACGTCTATACAGCAGTTGTGCCGGCGATCGTCCTCATCGACGACCCGGCACGCCTGGGCGACGTATTCGCCGGAGGCGCCGACGAGGTCGTATCGGCGGGCACCCCGGTGGCCGAAGCGACGGCGCGGCTCGAGGCGACAATTCGGCGCTCGGACCGCGACGTGTTCGTCCATCCGTCGACCCGCCTCCCCGGCGCCGTGGAGATCGAGCGCGAAATCGGGCGGCGAATGGCGGCCGGGTCACCGTTCGCCGCCTGCTATGCCGACCTCGATCACTTCAAGGAATTCAACGACCGATACTCGTACTATCAGGGTGACCGAGTCATCCAGATTCTGTCGCAGATTCTTCATGACGTCGTTCGCGGGCACGCGGGCGACGCCGGGTTCGTTGGACACATTGGCGGTGACGACTTCATTTTCATCATCCCCACGGGCCCGGTCTCCGACATCTGCTCGGACATCATCGAGGTGTTCGACAGCCTCATCCCGCTGCAGTACTCGGATCACGATCGACGCGCGGGTTACTTTTTCGGAAAGGACAGGCGAGGACAGCTGCATCGTGTCCCGCTGATGACGGTTTCAATCGGTGTCGTCACGACGGAGCGACGCCGTTTCACGCACGCCGCGCAGGTCAGCGCCCTTGCCACCGAAATGAAGAGCTACGCGAAAACCCTTCCCGGATCGGTATTCTCCGTGGACCGCCGACAGGACGAGCGGCCCGCAGAGCCTCGACGCTCCGGACCCATTCGGCTGATTTCCCCGCCGACGCGAGAAGGCAGCGGGTCATGAACATCACCTGCCAGTCGTGCCGGACCGTGTTCCGGATCGATCCTGCCCGGATCCCATCGGCCGGCGTCCGTGCCCGGTGCTCCGTCTGCTCGAGCATCATCGATGTCGGACCTTCGCAATCCGTGGCCGACGATTTCGCCGACGCGCCCGCGTCGGCGGCCGCGGCGGCGAGCACCGCCTCGCCGGGACGGCGAACCGACACGGCGGAAAGCTCCGCTCCCGCTATCGCGGCTGCGGCCCCTTCAGTCGCTGCCGCTACCCCTCCGGCCGATATCGACTCCCGGCCGGCGGCTCCCTTCGCTCCGGTCGACCAGGGCGGTCCGGGCGTAGCACCCGCAACTGCGCCACCGCCTTCGCTGTCACGTCCAGCAACCCCGCCGGTGGTGGAGCAACGTCCGCAGCAGGGCAGCGCGCCGCGCCCGTTTGCGGCCCCGCCTCGTCCGGCGCCGCAGGCTCCAGCCGCACGGTCCATCTCGGCTCCGCCGGCGTCGACACCGCCGGCGGTGGCCCCTCGTCCGCCGGCCGCGCCATTTGCGCGCCCAGCCGCGCCTCCGCCGTCAGTCGCGCGTCCTGCAGCCCCCGCTCCGCCCGCGCGTCCGCCGCTTGCGCCTCCGCGCGCGCCGACGGCATCACCCGGCGGCGGTGGACCGAGACCGGCAGCTCCGCCGATGCCACCGGCGCGAAGCGGTCCGCCGATGTCGGCTCCATCGAAGCCGGCATCCGCGACGCCCTCGCCACGGCCGATTCCGCCGCTCGGTCGTCCAACTCCACCTTCGGCCCCTCCGATGGCGGCGCCGCCGATTCGGCCGCCGGCGCCTCCCGTAACTCGGCCCTCACCACCGCCGCCTCCCGCGACAATCGCGTCGCCGGCGGCCAAGCCGACGTCGCCACCGGTCGCTCCGCCGTCGGCCGCCCCTCGGGTGCCGGCGACTCCGGGCGCAGCGCCCAAGAGTGGGATGCCGATTCCGGCGATGCCGACGACGGGGCGGACGCCCATCAATCCCTTCCTGGCGAACGATCCAAACGCCAAAGCCCGGCGTCTTGCCCGCGCGTTGATCTCCGATCTCGTGACCTACTTCCCGCAGAAGCGCGACGAGGGCATTCGCGACGGGACGCTGAAGGAGATCTTCAAGGAGGAGATCAAGAAGAGCTACCAGGAGTACACGGACCAGGTCGGGAAGGAGTTCGCCGATTCGACCGAACACTTCAAGAACGCGCTCAACGAGATTCTCGCCGGCGGCAACCAGATTTTCTGATCGTCGGAGTCCGTAGAAGCCGTGCCGCGTCGCGGTTATCTTCCCGTTTCAACATGCCGAGCCGTCCGCTGTCGCGTGGACGGCTCGTGTCTTACCGCGGAGAACCCATGGCCGAAACCGAACGCGCTCGACGCCTTCGCGCTCAACGCGATCGCCTCGCTGAGCTGCGGAGGTATCTTTGACGTCGACGTCAAGCGAACGAGGTTGAGCGACCTCGAAGGCCGGATGGCGGAAGCGGGTTTCTGGAACGATCAGCAGGGCGCGCAGGCGGTCGTGCAGCAGGTGAAGGGTCTGCGCGGCTGGATCGAGCCGTTCGACGCACTGAGCGCCCGGGTCACGACGGCGATCGAGCTCGATGAGATGCTCGCGACGGACGCCGACGAGGGAATGGCGGCGGACCTCGATGCCGAAGCCAGCGCGATCGACCGGGATCTCGAGGCATTTCGACTGCGGTCGCTCCTGTCCGGGCCGGATGATTTCCGCGACGCCCAGGTCGAGATCAGCGCGGGCGCCGGCGGCACGGAGGCGCAGGACTGGGCGGAGATGCTCATGCGCATGTACACGCGCTGGGCGGAGCGACGGGGCTACTCGGTCGACGTGCTCGACATGAGCGAGGGCGAGGAAGCCGGCATCAAGGGCGCGGTGATCGAGATCAAGGGTCCGTACGCGTTCGGTTTCCTGAAGGCGGAGTCGGGAGTGCACCGGCTGGTTCGCATCTCGCCCTTCGACGCGCAGGCCCGACGTCATACGAGCTTCGCGTCGATCTTCATCTATCCGGTCGTGAACGAGGAGATCAACATCGAGATTCGCGAGGAGGATCTTCGGATCGACGTGTACCGCGCCTCGGGCGCCGGCGGCCAGCACGTCAACAAGACCAGCTCCGCCGTGCGCATCACACATTTGCCGACGGGCATCGTCGCCGCGTCGCAGCAGGAGCGGTCGCAGCACAAGAACAAGGCGACCGCCATGAAGATGCTGAAGAACCGTCTGTACCAGCTGGAGGCGGACAAGCAGGCGAAGAAGAAGGCGGAGCTCGACGCCAACAAGTCGGACGTCACGTTCGGCAGCCAGATTCGCAGCTACGTCTTCCAACCGTACACGATGGTCAACGACCACCGGACGGAGCTGAAGATCCCCGACGTGCAGCGCGTCATGGACGGCGACATTGATCCGTTCATCGAGGCGTATCTGACCTCGCAGACCGGCGCCGGCACCGAGGCCGCGTGACCGACGACGCGAACTTCCTCCAGCGGGCGCGGCAGACCAAGCTCGAGTCGCTCATCGAGCGCGGCGTCGAGCCGTTCGGATACTCATTCGAGCGGTCGCATACGGCGGCCGAGGCGCTCGTCGCGTTCCCGGAGGCAGCCGAGCATGATGGGCCCGCGGTCCGGGTGGCGGGGAGGCTCGTTGCCTGGCGCGGGCACGGCAAGACCGCCTTCGCGCACGTCGCCGACGAGAGTGGCCGCATCCAGCTGTACTTTCGGAAGGACCAGCTGGGGGACTCCGCCTTTGCCGTGGTCGAGCTCCTCGACATCGGCGACATCGTCGGCGTGGCCGGCCCGTTGTTCCGGACGCGGACCGGCGAGATCACCATCCGGGTCGACGCCGTCGAGTTGCTGGCCAAGTCGCTGCGCCCCCTGCCGTTCGGCAAGGAAGAGATCGTCGACGGCGCGACCGTCCGGCATTCGGGCTTCTCGGATCCGGAGCAGCGGTACCGCCAGCGGTACGCCGACCTTGCCGTCCACCCGGAGGTCCGCGCGCTGTTTCGCGCCCGAAGCGGGATGATCCGGGCGCTTCGCGCGGCTCTCGATGATCTCGGGTATCTCGAGGTCGAGACGCCGGTGCTGCAGCCGATCTACGGCGGTGCCGCCGCCCGGCCTTTCGTCACTCAGCACAACGCGCTGGACATGACGTTGTACCTGCGGATCGCCGACGAGCTCTATCTGAAGCGTCTCGTCGTTGGTGGATTCGAGCGGGTGTACGAAATCGGCCACGACTTCCGGAACGAGGGGATCGATCGGACCCACAATCCGGAGTTCACGATGCTGGAGTTCTACGAGGCGTTCGCGGACTACCGCACGATGATGGATCGCGTCGAGGCGCTGATCATGCGGGCCGCGGCGTCGGTGCGGTCGGCACTCGCTGACGTCGATCATGGCGTAGTCGAGCGCGGCACCGAGCCTCCAGCGTTGTCGCCGCCCTTTCCGAGAGTCGAGTGGGTGCCGGCGTTGAACGCCGCCCTGGGCCTCGACGTGATGAACCTCGACGATGCCGGGCTGCGAGGCGTGGCGCGCCGCATCGGCGTCCAACGCGAGGAGTCGCTGAGCCGTCCGAAGCTGCTGGACGAGCTGTTTCAGGCCGCCGTGGAATCGAAGATCCAGGAGCCGACCTTCGTCATCGACTACCCGATCGAGCTGTCGCCGCTGGCGAAACCGAAGCGCGGTCGCCCTGGCCTGACCGAGAGATTCGAGCTGTTCGCCCGCGGCCGCGAGATGGCGAATGCATTCAGTGAGTTGAACGACCCGATCGACCAGCGCCAGCGTCTCGAGGCGCAGGCGCGGCTGCGAGCGGCCGGCGATCTCGAGGCGGTCGGTGTCGACGAGGACTACCTGCGGGCGATGGAGTACGGGATGCCGCCGATGGGGGGCGTCGGCATCGGGATCGACCGGCTCTTCATGTACCTCACCGGCACGCCGAACATCCGGGACGTCATCCTGTTCCCGACGCTGCGGCCCGAGGGCGAATGACGAAGCTGGAGCTGTCGATGGCCTGGCGGTACATGCGCAGCCGGCGGGGGTCCAGGCTCCTGTCCCTCATCAGCGTGATCGCGGTGGGCGGCGTGATCGTCGGCGTGAGCGCCCTGATCGTGATCATCGGCGTGATGAACGGCATGCAACGCGATCTGCGCGACAAGATTCTCGTCGCCAGCGCCGACATCAACGTGCTGCCGTTCGGTCGCGACCTCGTGATGCCGAACTGGCGATCAGTCATGGCGCGCGTCAAGCGCGACCCCGGCGTCGCGGCCGTATCGCCGTTCGTGCATCTCCAGGCGCTCATGAGCCCGATGAGCCGCTACACGACGGCGGTGTTCGTGAAGGGCATCGTGGCGGCGGACGGCGGCTCGGCGCCGGTGACGGCGATCCAGGACAAGGCGATCGGCGGCGACTTCTCGTTTCGATCCGGCGACGGAAAACGGAACGGTGTCGTCGTCGGGTATCGTCTGGCGACGACGCTCAACATCACTCCAGGGATCGACTCGATCGAGCTGCTGACGGCGAACCTCAGCCATCCCGATCCGGTCACCGGCGTCGCCACTCGACGCGAGATCTTCCTGGTGACCGGCCTGTTCAACACCGGGATGTTCGAGTACGACAACAGCTACGTGTTCGTCTCGCTCGAAGCGGCGCAGCGGCTGGCCTCACTCGACACCGCGGTAACGGGTCTGGAGGTTCGCACGCCGACCCGAGAGGACGCCGCGGCGGTCGCGGTCCGTCTTCAGGATTCGCTCGGCATCGGGGTCCGGACCGAGGACTGGCAGAGCCAGAATTCGGCGCTGTTTCAGGCGCTGAAGCTCGAGAAGATCGGGATGACGCTGATCCTGCTCCTCATCATCCTCGTCGCCGCCTTCAACATCGTCGGGACGCTGAGCATGGTGGTGACCGACAAGACGCGTGAGATCGGTATCCTGCGGGCGATGGGGATGCCGGCCGGGTCAGTCCGCCGAGTGTTCTTCGCTCAGGGAATGATCATCGGTGCGGTGGGCACGACGGCCGGCGCCGTCATCGGACTGCTGGCGTCGGTCGCCATCGATCGATACAAGCTCATCCCGATTTCCGCCGACGTGTATTTCATCGATCATCTGCCGGTGGCCACGCAGCCGCTCGACGTGATGTCGATCGTCGTCGCCAGCATGGCGATCGCCGCAGTCGCGACGCTCTATCCGGCGGCGCAGGCGGCGAAGCTCTACCCGGTCGAGGCCATCCGGCACGAATGAGCATTCTCGAAGCGGACGACCTGGCGAAGACCTATCGCGGCGGCGACGGCGGGACGATCGTCGTGCTCGACGGGCTCGGGCTGCAGGTCGACCGGGGCGAAATCGTCGCCATCGTCGGGGCGAGCGGCGCCGGGAAGAGCACGCTCCTCCATCTCCTCGGCGGACTCGACTATCCGACGAGGGGTCGTGTGGTTGTCGGTGGCGAGACGCTGGTCGCGGCGCAGGGGACGACCGGCGCCGCCCCGACCCCGTCCCGGTGGTCGCGGGCGCTGGCGCAGCGCCGCGTCGCCGCGCGACGCCGAGCAGCCGACGACTCGCTCTCAGCGCATCGGAACGCGTCGATCGGATTCGTGTTCCAGTTTCATCATCTGCTGCGCGAGTTCAGTGCGGTCGAGAACGTCATGATGCCGCTCCTGATCGGCGGCTGGTCCCGGGATCGAGCGCGGGAGCGGGCCGAAGGCCTGCTCGATCGCGTGGGTCTGCGGTCTCGCATGCAACATCGACCCGCCGAGCTGTCCGGCGGTGAGCAGCAGCGGACGGCGGTGGCGCGGGCGTTGGCGGCGAGTCCGTCGGTCTTGCTTGCCGACGAGCCATCGGGCAATCTGGATCATAGTAACAGTGAACGCCTCCACGCCCTGCTGATCGAGCTGTCGAAGGACTTCGATATCGCCATGGTGATCGTCACCCACAACCGATCGTTGGCGCGGCGCGCCGACCGCGCGCTGCTGCTCGAGGGCGGTCGTTTGCAGGATGCAGACATCGGGGAGGCCGTACCCTGATGGTCTGCGACGATTGCCACGAGCAGGACGCGGTGGTGCAGCTGACGGCGATCAAGGACAACGTGGTCGTTCAGCTTCACCTGTGTGAGCGATGCGCCGCAGCGCGCGGCGTCGAGACCACCGTCAACACCCTGCCGAAGCACCCACTCGGCGAATTCCTCCAGTCGGTCCAGCAACAGCTGGTCACGACCCCGTCCGACGCCACCCGCTGCTCGTTCTGCGGCTCGACGATGGCCGATTTCAAGGCCACCGGTCGCTGGGGATGCGACCGCTGCTACTCGCAGTTCGAGGGCGGAATCCGCGAGCTCCTCCGACGGGTCCATGGGCACTCCCGCCATATCGGTCGCGCCTACGAGTCGCCGCGGTCCGAGACGCTGCAGCAGGCGGCCGTTCTCGGTCAGCTCCGGGAGCGTCTCCGCCGGGCGATCGAAGGGGAGCAGTTCGAGCAGGCGGCCGAGCTTCGGGACCGGATCCGGGGGATGGAGTGAGCATCGACCTCTCGTTGCTCCCCGACGGCGGCGTCGGCTGGCTCGATGCGTCGGGACCGAGCTCGGACATCGTGCTGTCGACGCGCATCCGGCTGGCGCGGAACATCGAGGGATACGCCTTCACGGCGCGGGCACGGGACGGCGAGCGTCTTCGGATCCTGTCCCAGGTCCGCGAGGCCCTGTCGGCCGTGCCGGCGCTCCGCGGCGGCGTCACGTATCGCGTCGATGAGTTGGCGCCGACGGACCGAGCGCTCCTCCACGAGCGGCACCTCGTGAGCAAGGAGCTGGCCGGCCTCGATGGGCAGCATCCGCTGAGGAGCGGCGCGGCGGTCATCCTGGGCGATCGGCTCGGGCTGATGGTAAACGAGGAGGATCACCTCCGTCTCCAGGCGCTGAGATCGGGATTCGCCGTGGAAGAGGCCTTCGCCGATCTGGATCGCCTCGATCGCGAGCTCGGGGCCCAGGTCCCGTACTCGTATCACGGAGAATTCGGGTTTCTCACCGCCTGTCCCACGAACGTGGGAACCGGATTACGCGCCTCGGTGCTCATCCACTTGCCCGGGTTGAACCTGACGAAGGAAATCAGCCGTGTTCTGGCGAGCCTTCAGCAGATGGGGCTGACCTATCGCGGGCTGTATGGCGAGGGCAGCGAGGTGGTGGGGAATTTCCTCCAGATCTCGAATCAAACGACGCTGGGACGGACGGAGGACGATCTGCTCGACCTGCTGTTGCGTGTCGTCCGTCACGTCGTCGAGCGAGAGGAGGAAGCGCGGCGCGTGTTGTTGCGCGACGCCGGTTATATTATCGAGGACAAGTTGTGGCGCGCGTACGGAACGTTGCGCTATGCGCGCAGTTTGACGTTCGACGAAGCAATGAAGTACCTGAGCGGTGTTCGCCTGGCGGTCGGGCTGAAACTGATCTCGGGCCTCAGTGTATACACCCTCAACAAGCTCCTGATTTTTTCGCAGGCCGCGCACCTGGCCTCGACCGAGGGCAGGTCGCTCACGGAAGGCGAAACCAACCTGGCGCGCGCACGCTATGTGCGTAAAGCGCTTGACGGGGAAGCGGGCTCGGTCGGTTGACGATCACCCGATCTTTGAGGGGACTATGAACGGCTACAACTTCACCGAACGGGTGAGGAAAGTCCTCACGATGGCCCGTGAGGAGGCCGCGCGGCTACACCACGAATACGTGGGGACCGAGCACATTCTGCTGGGTCTCATCCGGGAGGGTGAAGGGGTCGCCGCCACCGTCCTGCAGAATCTCAACGTCGAGCTCGAGGAGATTCAGCAGAAGATCGAGGAGACGGTCAAAAAGGGCAAAGCGGGCCAGGCGAGCGGTCCCGACCTGCCCTATACGTCGCGCGCCAAGAAGGTCCTCGAGCTGGCCATGAGCGAGGCTCGCGAGCTCAACCACAGCTACGTTGGGACCGAGCATCTGCTCCTCGGGCTCCTCCGCGAAGAGAAGGGGATTGCCGCGCAGGTGCTCACCGACGCCGGGGTCAACCTCGAGGCGGCCCGAGCGGAAACACTCCGGATCCTGGGAACGGAGATGCCGCAGGGCGCGCCGCCGGCGGCGCCTCCGGCCGGCGGTCCGCAGCAGCCGCCCGCTCAGAAGGGCGAGAAGAAGTCAAAGACGCCGGCGCTCGACCATTTCTGCCGGGACCTCACCCAGCTGGCAGCCGAGGGGCAGCTCGACCCGACCATCGGCCGGGCGAAGGAGATCCAGCGCGTCATGGAGGTCCTGACGCGGCGGAAGAAGAACAACCCGGTGCTCATCGGCGAGCCTGGGGTCGGCAAGACCGCGATCGTTGAAGGGCTGGCCCAGCTCATCGCGACCGGCGAGTGCCCGGAATCGCTTCGCGACAACCGGGTGCTGTCGCTGGACATGGCGGCTGTCATCGCCGGCACCAAGTATCGCGGTCAGTTCGAGGAGCGGCTCAAGGCCGTGATGAACGAGATCGCGCAGAACAAGAGCATCATCCTGTTCATCGACGAGCTTCACACGCTGGTCGGCGCGGGCGCGGCCGAGGGCGCGATCGACGCCTCGAACATGCTGAAACCGGCGCTGGCCCGCGGCGAGCTGCAGTGCGTCGGCGCGTCCACGCTCAACGAATACCGGAAGTACATCGAGAAGGACGGCGCGCTCGAGCGGCGATTCCAGACGGTCATCGTCGATCCACCCTCGGTCGACGAGACGGTCGAGATCCTGCGTGGCCTCCGGAAGAAGTACGAGGATCATCACCGCGTCACGATCCCGGACACCACGCTCGTCACGGCGTCGAAGCTCTCCGAGCGGTACATCACCGATCGATTCCTGCCGGACAAGGCGATCGACGTGATCGACGAGGCGGGCGCCCGGGCGCGGCTGGCGGCGCAGGCACCGCCTCCGGAAGTCGCGGCGCTCAAGGGCGACCTGGAGAAGGTCAACGTCGAGAAGGACGCGGCGGTTCGCGACCAGAACTTCGAGCGGGCCGCGTCACTTCGGGACCGGGAGCGTGAGCTCCAGGGCGACATCCGCCGCAAGCAGGAAGAGTGGGAGAAGCATCGCCAGAACTTCCGCCCGGTCCTTGGCGAAGAGGAAATCGCCTTCATCGTCAGTCGATGGACGGGCATTCCCGTCATGCGCCTTCAGGAGGCGGAAACGACCCGCCTCCTTCGGATGGAAGACGAGCTGCACCAGACCGTGATAGGGCAGGATGAGGCGATCCAGGCGATCTCCAAGGCGATCCGCCGCAGCCGCGCCGGCCTGAAGGACCCGCGGCGGCCGATCGGCTCGTTCGTGTTCTCAGGTCCGACCGGGGTCGGAAAGACCGAGCTGGCGCGCGCCCTGGCCAAGTTCCTGTTCGCCGACGACACCGCGCTGATCCGCGTCGACATGAGCGAATACATGGAGAAGTTCTCCGTGTCGCGGCTCATCGGCGCGCCGCCGGGCTACGTCGGATACGAGGACTCGGGGACGCTGACGAAAGCCGTTCGGCGCAAGCCGTACAGCGTGATCCTGCTCGACGAAATCGAGAAGGCGCATCCGGACGTGTTCAACATCCTCCTCCAGGTCCTGGACGAGGGACACCTGACCGACAACTACGGACGCGTCATCGACTTCAAGAACACGGTCGTCATCATGACGTCGAACGTCGGCGCGCGGGACCTGACCAAGGGCCAGTCGCTCGGGTTCTCCGGTGGGGATCCGTCGCAGAACTGGGAGCGCCGCGCCGAGAAGGTCCGCGAGGAGCTCAAGAACGTCTTCAATCCGGAGTTCCTCAATCGGCTCGACGACACCATCGTCTTCCATCCGCTGAGCCGCGACCACATCGCGTCGATCGTCTCGGTGCTGCTGAAGGACGTGCGCCGCCGTCTCGCCGAGGAAGATCTGACGCTCAAGCTGACGCCGGCGGCGACCGACTTCCTGGTGAAGCACGGCTACGACGAGCAGTATGGCGCCCGGCCGCTCAAGCGCGCGATTCAGCGCTACATCGAGGATCCGCTGTCGGACAAGATTCTCATCGCCGAATTCAGTCGCGGCGACGAGCTGGAAGTCGACGTGGTCGCCGCGGGCGACGCGCTGGAATTCCGGGTCCTCACAGGCAGCACCAAAGCGTAACCAGTGGACGTCGAGCGGCCGGCCGGGAATGAACCGGGCCGGCCGCTCGGCGTATGATATATTTCACCATGCGACGTCTCAGCAGGCACATCCTTGTCGCGGCCGTGGTTGCGGCCGCTCCGCCCCTCGTCGCACAGGACCCGGTCGTCACGCCCTGTCTGACCCCGGACAGTCTCGAGTTCGTGGGGAGTACCCACCGGACGCCGGCCATCCTTCGTGAGGACGCGGGCTTGCCCGTCGGCCAGGCAGCCAGCTCGACGTCGATCCAGCGTGCGATCAAGAACCTGTTCGCGACCGGCCAATTCGAGGACGTGACGTCCGAGTGTCGGGTGACCGACGGCAAGGTCATCTATCGTTTCACGGTCAAGGACCGGCCGATGCTGTCGTCGGTCGACGTGAGCGGCGTGCAGCGGCTGTCGCCGGGGTCAGTCCGTGACCGGGTCGACCTGATCGTCGGGCGGCCGGTGGATCCCGCGCAGGTCGCGCGGGCCGCGGCGAAAATCGATTCGATGTACGCGGCGGCCGGCTTCTACCTGGCGCGGATCCACGTCGACACCACGCTGACGAACGGCGACGCGAAGCTCGTCTTCCGGATCGAGGAAGGCCACCGATTCGCGGTGTCGGGCATCGACATCGAGGGGAACGAGCGAATCAGCGACGAGCAGATCGTCAAGGCGATGCAGACGCGCCCCGAAGGATTTTTCTGGTGGCAGAAGGGCGAGTTCGACGACGACAAGTTCTCCGGCGACCTCGCCGAGCGAATCCCGCAGCTCTATGCGTCGCGGGGCTACATCGACGTCCAGGTGCTCCAGGACACGATGGACGTGGACCGGGAGCGGGGCAAAGCCCAGATCCACATCCGGATCAAGGAAGGGCCGCAGTATCGCGTCGGCTCGTTCGAGGTCAACGGCGGCAAACGGTTCTCGGGTGAGGAAATCGCCCGCTATTACCCGTTTCGAAAGACGGCGAAGGGCCTCCTGCAGATGGTGAAGGGCGTGATTCTGCCGAAACCCGGCGATCAGACGCTGTTCAACCAGGCCGCGTGGGACGAAGCCACCGGCAACGTCATGTCGGCGTACCGCAGCGAGGGCTACCTGTACGCGCAGGTCGAGCCGGTGGTCGAACGGACCTTCGTCGGTCCGGATTCCACGCCGACCGTGAACCTGCGGTGGGACATCGCCGAGGGGACCCCGGCGATCGTGAATCGCATCGACATCAAGGGCAACGACATCACGTCGGAGTCGTGCATCCGCGATCAGCTGTTCATTCTCCCCGGGGAAGTGTTCAGCCAGGACAAGCTGCTGCGGAGCTGGCAGAACATCAGCAACCTGGGATTCTTCGAGACGCCGCTCCCGCCGCCCGATTACAAGCCGGCCGCGGATCCGCAGCTGCTCGATCTGACGTTCGTCGTCAAGGAAAAGCGGACGGGCAACGTGAATTTCGGCGCGTCCCTCGGTGAAGGGACGGGCGTCGGCGGGTTCATCGGCTTCGAGCAGCCGAACCTGTTCGGCATGTGCAAGCGCGGCTCGCTGCAGTGGAACTTCGGACAGTTCATCAACGATTTCAATTTGAGTTATCAGGATCCGCGGATTCGCCAGTCGCGGATTTCGGGACAGGTGACCGCGTATCACAGCATGTCGCGGTACATCATCCAGGACCTCGGCCGCACGATTCGGACGGGCGGTGAGCTGCGCTTCGGCTTCCCGGTCCCCAACAGCCGCAACACCCGCTTCTACGTCGACTACGGCGGCGAGAAGGTGAAGTACGGCGACGAGGGGCTGGTCTCGACGATCAACTGCGCCAGCTGCTTCCGGTCGACCGCCGGCGCATCGCTCGAGCACGACACGCAGATCGGCATGCCGTTCCCGTTCGCCGGCGTCAGGCAGTCGGTCGAAGCGCAGTTCAACGGCGGTCCGCTGGGCGGCACGGCGGCATTCCAGCGGCTGACTGCCAACGTGAAATCGAACGCGACGCTGGCGAGTTTCGGTGGCGGGTCGGTCGGAGCGCAGCCGGTGCTGCTCACGCTCTCGCTGACGGTGAAGGGCGGAGCGGTCTTCGGGGACCCCGGCCCGTTCTTCGTCTCCCAGGCGTTCACCCTCGGCGGGACGCAGTATGGCGAGCAGCTCCGCGGATACGACGAATTCTCGATCACCCCGTCCGGGTTCAATCCGCAGGCGTCCCAGATTCAGGCCCAGCGGGCGTCCTTTGGCAACGCGTTCTATACCAGCTCGGCCGAGCTCGGCCTGCGTCTTACCTCGCAGCTGTACCTGGACGCATTCTATGACGCGGGCAACATCTGGAATCGCCCGTCCGATTTCGATCCGACCCGGCTCTTCCGTGGTGCCGGCGTCGGGGGGGCAATCGTCACTCCGCTAGGGCCTTTGGGGCTCGATCTGGGGTATGGCTTCGACCGGGTCGACGTTTTCGGACGTAAAGCGCCCAAGTGGCAGCTACATTTCAAGTTCGGTCAGCTTTTCTAAAGGGGAATCGTCATGTTCACACAGCTTCGCGCGGCAGCGGCTGCGCTCGCCATCATCGCCGTAGCCGGAAGCGCTCGGGCCCAGGGAGGGCAGCCGAAGATCATCGCCTACGTCAACACCGAAATCCTGATGCAGGCGGCTCCGGGCCGTGCGGCGGCGGAAACGACGTACAACAAGGAAAAAGCCGCTCTGGAGGTCCAGCTCAACAAGATGCAGGACTCCCTGAAAAAGCTGTACGATCAGTACCAGAAGGACGCGCCGAAGCTCACCGACGCGCAGAAGGACACGCGCACGAAGGCCTTTGACGATCTGCAGCTCAGCTTTCAGGCGAAGGGCGCCGATCTTCAGGCGCAGCTGAACAAGCGCCAGAACGATCTCCTGGCCCCGATGACCGAGGCGGTCAAGACGGCCATCGACGACATCCGGGTGGAGCTGGGCTACCAGTACGTGATGGACAACGGCCAAGGGAGCGTGATCGTCTCGGCCGACAAGAACCTGGACATCACGGACAAGGTGGTCAGCCGCCTCAAGACGATGGCGGCCAAAGCGGGGACGCCAGGGTCGGCGATGAGTCCAGCGGCCGTGCCGAGAAAGCCACCGACGCGGTGACGGCGGTCGGACGAGCGGCGGTAGGTGTCGGCGGTGAGGGCGGAGTCGTCCTCACCGCCGCGTCCATTGCAGGCATGGTCCGGGGTCAGCTCATCGGCAATCCGGACGTCGAAATCGACGCCGTAGCGCCGCTGGACCTGGCCGGGCCGCGCGATCTGAGCTTCCTCGCAGCCGAGCGATACGCCGGGCAATTCGCCGAGACGCGCGCGGGGGTGGTGCTCGTATCGCCCGCGCTGGCCAACGCCGAGGGCCCGGCCCGCACCAGGATCGTCGTGGAGCGGCCGCACGACGCGATGATCGACGTGCTGCCGGCGCTCTACCGGCAGGTCGCCGCCCCGATCGGAATCGACGCTACGGCCGTCCTGGGTCGCGGCGTCACGATCGGGGATCGAGTCAGCATCGGGCCGGCCGCGGTGATCGGCGAGCGGGTGTGGATCGGCGACGGTGTCGTGATCGGCGCGCGAGCATTCGTCGGCGACGACGCCCGCATCGGAGCCGGTTCGCGACTCTTTCCGGGCGCATCGCTCTACGCGAACAGCCAGCTCGGGGAGCGGGTCATCGTCCACACCGGCGCGGTCATCGGCAGCGACGGCTTCGGGTACGTCTACCGCGACAACCGGCACGAGCGAATTCCGCACGTCGGCCGATGCCTGATCGGGAACGACGTGGAGATCGGCGCGAACACGACGATCGACCGGGGGAGCATCGGTGACACGACCATCGGGGCGGGAACGAAGATCGACAACCTCGTGCAAATCGGACACAACGTCCGCATCGGCCGGCTCTGTCTGTTGATGGCCCAGGTAGGAATTGCCGGATCGTCGCGAATCGAGGATGGCGTGGTCCTCGCCGGGCAGGCCGGGATCAGCGGGCACGTCACCATTGGGGCCGGGGCGAGAATCGCGGCGCAAGCCGGGGTGTTCGGCGATGTACCGGCCGGGGAAACGTGGTCCGGCTACCCGGCGAGGCCGCACACCGAGGCGCTCCGCGCGCATGGCGCGTTGTTCAAGCTCTCCCGGCTCCTGCGGCCGATCGAGCGGCTGGTGCAGGACGCGGAGAAGGGCGCCAAGCGATGAAGCGTCGCACGATCGGGCGGCCAGCCACGCTCGACGGAACAGGACTTCATCTCGGTGTGGCGGTGCGGCTGACCTTCCAGCCGGCGCCGCCCGGCCACGGAATCGTCTTCCGGCGGTCCGATCTCGCTGACGCTCCGCTGATTCCGGCGCTAGTCGATCGCGCGCTGCTCACCGAGCGGCGCACCCAACTCGGCGCCGACCCGGTGTCGGTCCACACAGTCGAGCACGTGCTGGCGGCGATCGCCGGGTGCGACATCCACGACATCCTCATCGATCTCGACGGGCCGGAGCCGCCGATCATGGACGGCAGCGCGGCGCCGTTCGTCGCGGCGCTGGACGCGGCCGGGATCGTCGAACACGGCGGGACGGTGCGGATTCTCGCGCCCCGTCGGCCGGTGCGATTCGCCGACGGCGAATCGTCGTACGAAGTCTGGCCGTCGCAGCGGCTGGAGCTCGACGTCGCGATCGATTTTCCCCATCCATTGATCGGACGACAGCAGGCGCGCTACTGTGTCACGGCGGCAAGTTTCGCCCGCGAGCTGGCGCCGGCGCGAACCTTCGGGTTCATCCGCGAGGTGGAAGGTCTGCGGGCCCAGGGCCTCATCCGCGGCGCGTCGACGGCGAACGCGGTGGTGCTGGACGAGACGTCCGTCGTCGACGCGACGCTGCGATGGCCGGACGAGTTTCTCCGGCACAAGGCGCTCGACGTCGTCGGGGACCTGGCGCTGGCCGGGGCGCGGGTGCAGGCGCGAATCATCGCGAGGAAGCCGAGCCATCGGGGGACGGTCCAACTCGTCCGCGCGATGATCGCGGATCATGAACGGGAGACGACGGTGATCGAGATCGAAGAGATCATGAGAGTGCTGCCGCACCGGTATCCGTTCCTGCTGGTGGACCGGATCATCGAGGTGGAGAGCGGAAAGCGGATCGTCGGCATCAAGAACGTGACGATCAACGAGCCGTTCTTTCAGGGACATTTCCCCGGGCTGCCCGTGATGCCGGGCGTGCTGATCATCGAAGCGATGGCGCAGGTCGGCGGCGTGCTCGTGATGGCCGGCCTCGCCGATCGGGAGTCGAAGGTCGTCTACTTCACGTCGTTGAACAACGTGAAGTGGCGGCGCCCGGTGAAGCCCGGCGATCAGCTGCGGCTGGAGCTGGAGATTCTGCAGGTGCGCGGGATGATGGCCAAGATGACCGGCGTGGCGCGGGTGGACGGCGAGGTCGTGTGCGAAGCGGAGATGGGCGCGATGGTGCGGGACCGGTGACGGCCGGCATCCATCCCACCGCGCTGGTCGACCCGGGCGCGACGATCGGATCGAACGTGACGATCGGACCGTTCGCGATCATCGGGCCCGATTGCAGCGTCGGCGACGGCTGCGTGATCGCGGCTCGCGCGACGCTCGAGCGACACGTTCGGCTCGCGGCCAACGTTCGGGTCGGCGTCGGTAGCGTCCTGGGCGGCGACCCGCAGGATCTGAAGTTCAAGGGAGAGGTGACGACCGTGGAGGTCGGTCCGGGAACGACGATCCGGGAGTACTCGACGATCAACCGCGGGACGAGCCAGTCGTTCAAGACCACCGTCGGCGCGAACTGCTTCATCATGTCCTACGTCCACCTCGCGCACGACTGCCACATCGGGGACGGCGTCATCCTCGGCAACACCGTCCAGCTCGCGGGCCACGTGACGATCGAGGATCGCGCGATCATCTCCGGCGTGACGGCGGTCCATCAGTTCGTGAAGATCGGAAAGCACAGTTTCATCGGCGGCTGCTCGCGGGTGCCCAAGGATGTCGCGCCGTACGTGAAAGCCGTCGGGAACCCGATCAAGCTGTTCGGCCTCAATTCCGTGGGTCTCGAGCGCAGCGGTTTTCCGGAGGAGGTTCGCCGGGAGCTCAAGCGGGCCTACCGGATGTTCTTCAAGTCCGAGCTCAACCTGTCGCAGGCTCGGGAGAAGGCGGCGGCCGAGCTGCATCCGTATCCCGAGGTGCAGGAGTTTCTGCGGTTCTTCGACGCCAGCGACCGCGGGCTCGTGATCTGATGGCGGTCCGCATCGGGGTAATCGGCGTGGGGGCGCTCGGCTTCCATCACGCCCGGATTCTTCGAGAGATTCCCGAGGCGACGCTCGTCGGGTTCCACGAGGCGAATCCCGAGCGCGCAGTCACCGTCGCGTCGGAGCTGGGGATCGAGTCGTTTCCAGCGCTCGATCGGCTGCTGGACGCGGTCGAGGCGGTAACGATCGTCGTCCCGACGCCAGCGCATTTTGCCGTTGCGTCGCAGGCGCTCGAGCGTGGGCTGCACGTCCTCGTGGAAAAGCCGATCGCCGCGACCCTCGAGGAAGCCGACGGCATGCTGGCCATTGCCCGCCGAACCGGGTCGATGATCCAGACCGGCCATGTCGAGCGGTTCAACCGGGCCATCCGCGGGGCGCTGCCGTTCGTCGATCAGCCGCGGTTCATCGAGAGCAACCGGCTGGCCCCGTTCAATCCGCGGGGATCCGACGTGGCGGTCGTGCTCGACCTCATGATCCACGACATCGATCTGGTACACACGCTGGTCGGCGGTCCGGTGCGCGACGTCTCGGCGGTCGGGGTTCCGGTGCTGACGCCGTTCGTCGACATCGCCAGCGCGCGCCTCACCTTCGAATCAGGCGCCGTCGCCAACATCACGGCGAGCCGGGTGTCGCGGGAGCGGATGCGGAAGCTTCGGCTGTTTCAACCGACCGGCTATCTGTCGCTGGACCTCGGCACGGGAACCGGGGAGTTCTATCGCCTGCGGAAGGACGTCGATTTCGCCGCGTTCGTGCGCGATGCGCAGGGCGCCCAGGCGATCGAGCAGTTCGTCGAGCGCGTGGCGATCGACGCGCCGGAGGGCGAGCCGTTGCGGCTCGAGCTGGAGAGCTTCATCGCCGCTGTGCAGGGGAAGGGACCGCTGACGGTGAGCGGGCAGGCCGGTCGCGAAGCGCTCGCGGTGGCGCTTCAGATCGTCGGCGAGATCGAGCGCGGACTTCCGGCCCTTCGGCAGGGGGCCGCGGTGCAGTCGCGTGCGTGAGATCCTCATGGTCGCCGGGGAAGCATCCGGCGACATGAATGCCGCGGGCGTGGCGCGCGCGCTCAAGGCCGGCGGCGCGCCGTTCGATCTCGTCGGCGTCGGCGGAGAGCAGATGAAAGCCGCCGGGGTCAGGCTCCTCGAGCACATCAACCGGCTGACCGTGATGGGATTCGCCGGGATTCTCGCGCAGGTCCCGAAGCACTGGGTGCTCCTCAACGACATCCGGCTCCGGCTCCGGACGGGCCAGGTGGCGCTGGTGATTCTCGTCGACTACGGCGGCTTCAATCTGCACGTCGCGGCGGCGGCCCGAGCGGAGGGAGTCCCGGTGCTGTATTTCATCACGCCACAGGTGTGGGCCTCCCGGCCGGGACGCATCCGGGACCTCGCCGACACGGTGACGAAGGCGGCGGTGATCTTCCGGTTCGAGGAAGCGCTGCTGCGAGGCCACGGGATCGAGGCGGAATTCGTCGGTCATCCGATGCTCGATCGGGCGGCCACGATGCCGTCTCGCGCCGAGGCGCGCACCGCGCTGGGTCTGTCGGACGACCGACCGCTCCTGGCGATGTTTCCGGGCAGCCGCGATCAGGAGATCGATCGAAACCTCGACGACTTCGTCGACACCGCTCGTCGCGTGCGGTCGAGCCGACCGGAGCTCGACGTGGTGGTGGGGCTCGCGCCGACCGTTCGCATCGACCCGGCGCGCTGTCCGTTCCGGATCGTCGCCGGGGATTCCTGGCGCCTGCTGCGCGCGGCCGATGCGGCCCTGTGCAAGAGCGGAACGATCACCCTCGAGGCCACGGTCGCCGGCTGTCCATTCGTGATCGGGTACCGCGCCGGGACCATCGACTACGCGATCGCCCGCCAGATCGCGACGGTGAAGCACATCGGCATGCCCAACGTGATCGCCGGACGAATGATCGTTCCCGAGTACGTTCAGGATGATCTCGATCCGGCGACGATCGCTCCGGTGCTCCTCGAGCTCCTCGATCCGTCGAGCCCTCGGCGCGCCCAGATGTTGCGCGATCTCGCCGAGATCCGGGCGACGCTGGGAGAGCCCGGTGCCGCTGAGCGCGTCGCAACGATCGCCCGGGCCCTGGCCGACGCGCCGCGCCCCACGGCCTCGAATGGTTGAGGAACAGAATCCGCCGTCGCGCGCCGCGGCCAAGATCGCCTGGTCGGCGCGCTTCGGCTCGTCGTTCATCCGGCTGATCGCCAGGACCTGGCGGTTCAAAGCGGTGAACCCCGGCGGCTACGACGCCGAGCGCCGCGCGGGTCGCGCGGTCGTGCTGGTCCTCTGGCACGGCGAGATGCTGCCGTTGTTGTACTATCACCGCGACCGACAGATCTCGGTGCTGGTCAGCGAGCATGGGGACGGCGAGATCATTGCGCGGGTTCTCGCCGATTTCGGCTTTCGCCTCATCCGCGGATCCACCTCGAAGGGGGCGGCGCGCGCGCTGATTGCCGTCGATCGAGAGCTGCGCGCGGGTTTCGACGTTGGAATCACGCCCGACGGTCCGCGGGGACCACTCCACTCGGTGGCTCCGGGAGCGTTGTTGGCGGCGCACCGGTCGGGAGCGTCGATGGTGCCCCTGGCGGCGCGGGCCAGCGCATGCTGGCGACTCGGCACCTGGGACGGGTTCATGATCCCGAAACCGTTCGCGACGGTGACGATCGCTTATGGCGATCCGACGCCGGTGGTGGCGACGTCGTCGCGCGAAGCCGGCGAGTCGACCGCGCTGCTCGGACAGTTGATGGAAGACGCGCAGCGACGCGCCGCCGGCTGAAGCGATGGATCGACTCTGGTTCGGAACCGACGGACTGGCGCGCGCGGCGCGGGTCGCGCTCGCGCCGGCCGAGCGGGTTTTCGCCGGCGTCTCCGGTCTGCGGTCGATCCTCTACGACGCCGGCTGGATGCGATCCAGCTCAGCACCTATCCCGGTGGTGAGCGTCGGGAATCTCACCGTCGGCGGGACGGGGAAGACGCCGATCGCCGCCTGGGTCGCACGATGGCTTCGCGACCACGGCTCGAGGCCGGTGATGGTCCTTCGCGGGTACGGCTCCGACGAGCCGGCGGTGCATCGCCAGCTGAACCCGGACATCGAGGTGCTGACCGATCCCGATCGTGCGCGCGCCGTCCAGCGGGCCGCCGAGCATGGGGCCGACGTGGCCGTTCTCGACGACGCGTTCCAGCATCGGCAGCTGCGGCGCACGGTCGACATCGTGCTCATCAGCGCGGACCGGTGGTCGTCGGACATTCGCTTGCTGCCGGCAGGTCCGTGGCGCGAGCCGCTGTCGGCGCTCGCCCGGGCGCATCTGGTCGTCGTGACGCGGAAGGCGGCGGGGGCCGACGCTGTCGACGTCGTGAACGAAGCGATCTCGCGGGTGGCGCCGCGAATTCCGCGCGTTTCGATCCATCTCGCTCCGACGGAGCTCATCCGGGTCGACGGCACCGGCCGGGCGGCGCTCGACAGCGTGCGCGGGACCGAGGTGGTCGCGGTCGCGGCGGTGGGCGATCCGTCGGCGTTCTTTCGCCAGCTCGAGTCGCTGGGCGCGTCGGTCACGCCGATCGCACTGCGCGACCATCACGAATTCACCGATGCGGACGTGGCGCGTATCGTCGGCGAGGCGGGAGCATCGGGTCGAGTCGTATGCACGCTCAAGGACGCCGTCAAGCTGCGAAATCGCTGGCCTCGCGTCGGTCCGACCTTGTGGTATGTTTCTCAGCGAGTGATCGTCGAGCGCGGCGTCGGCGGCATCGAGCGGCTTCTCGAGTCGGCACTGCGCGCGCGGTCCGACGCAGCTGCTCCCGACCATCACGGCCCAGCCTGATTCAACATGGCCACGGATCTGAGACTTCCGACCGACAAGATCGTTCGTCCCGACAAGGATCGATTCCTCGACGAGGAGAATCCGTTCGAAGCGATGATGTCGCGCTTCGATCGCGCCGCCGAGCTGCTGGACCTGGAGCCCGGGTTGTACAAGGTCCTCCGCCATCCGGAGAAGCAGGTGATCGTCTCCGTGCCGGTGATGATGGACAACGGCGAGGTCGAGGTCTTCGACGGCTACCGGGTGCTGTACAACACGTCGCGCGGGCCGGCAAAGGGCGGCATCCGCTTCGACCTGGCGGTGACCCTGGAGGAAGTGAAGGCGCTGGCGGCGTGGATGACGTGGAAATGCGCCGTCGTGAATCTTCCGTTCGGCGGGGCGAAGGGCGGCGTGGTGTGCGACCCGGCGAAGCTCAGCCTCGGCGAGCTGGAGCGCCTGACGCGGCGATATACCGCGGGAATCATCAGCACGCTCGGGCCGGATTCCGACGTGCCGGCGCCGGACGTGAACACCAACGAGCGGGTGATGGCGTGGGTGATGGACACCTACTCGATGCGGATGGGGCACACGGTGACGGCGGTGGTGACCGGCAAGCCCGTCGAGATGGGCGGGTCGCTGGGACGGCGCGAGGCGACGGGCCGCGGCTGCATGATCGTGGTGAAGGAGGCTCTGAAGCATCTCGGCCTGGACATCAAGAGCACGACCGTCGCGGTGCAGGGTTTCGGCAACGTCGGGTCGGTCGCGGCCGATCTGCTGGCGAAGGCGGGGTGCAAGGTCGTCGCGATCAGCGACAAGTCCGGCGGGTACCACAACCCGCAGGGGATCGACATCCCGGCGGCCATCAAGTGGGTCCAGACCCATCGCGGCCTCGACGGGTTCACCGGGGGATCACAGATCTCCAATGAGGATTTGCTGACGCTCGACGTCGACGTGCTCCTGCCGGCCGCCCTGGAGAACGTGATCACCAGCCGCAACGCCGGAAAGATCCGGGCGAAGCTCATCTGCGAGGGCGCCAACGGCCCGACGACAGCCGGTGCCGACTCGGTCCTCGACGAGAAAGGCATCTTCGTCATTCCCGACATTCTCGCCAACGCCGGCGGCGTGACCGTGTCCTACTTCGAGTGGGTGCAGGATCGCGGCGGCTACTTCTGGACCGAGGAGGTCGTGAACGAGCGGCTCACCGACATCATGCGCCGCAGCTTCGCCGACGTCCTCAAGCTGTCGACCCAGCACAAGGTGAACATGCGAACGGCGGCCTACATGCTGTCCATCAGCCGCGTCGCCACCGTCCACCGTCTGCGCGGCATCTACGCCTGACCGTGCGCGCCGCCGCTGACGCGGGCGTTGCGGCGCGCGGCCTCTGCCGACCTATCCCGACGTGCGCATCGTCGTCATCGTCGTCGGACGACCGCGGAACTCCGAGCTTGGCGACGCGGCTCGCGACTACGAGCGACGCGCGTCGCACTACTGGCCGATGTCGGTGATCGAGGTGCGGGAGGAATCGGCGCGCGGCCGATCGGCGAGCGACGTCCGGTCGAGCGAAGGCGAGCGGATTCTCGCCAAGGTCCCGCCGGGCGCGTCGATCGTCGCCTGCGCCGAGGGAGGCCGAGCCTTCGCCTCGATCGCCTTTGCCGAGTGGATGACAGCGTTCCGCGACCGCGGGCGCGACGTCGCCTTCATCATCGGCGGAGCGTTCGGGCTCGCCGACGACGTGCTGAAGGCCGCGTCGGCGAAGCTGTCCCTCGCGCCGTGGACGCTGCCTCACGAGCTGGCACGAGTGGTTCTCGCCGAGCAGCTGTACCGGGCGGGCACGCTCAGCCGAAACGAGCCGTACCACAAATGAGGCGACAGTCAGGCTGGCTTCCCGCCGTGGCACCGCGATGAGCACGCCGACGACCCTGCCGACTGTCCTCACCGAGTCGATCGGCGGGTCGCCGCTGTCGCTCGCCGTACAACGCGGCGACGTGGAAGGGATTCCACCGCGTCCGACCGGCGCGGCAGAGTGGAAATCCGCCGCCGCGGCCGTGCGACAGAGATTCGCCGGCGACGATTGGCTGGAGCGCATTCGTCCGGCGTTCGGTGATTCGGCGTCGGTCGCGGCACTGCAGCGAGCCGCCGGACGCGGAATCCTGGTGACGACCGGTCAGCAATCGGGTCTCTTCGGCGGGCCGATGCTGACGCTGGTCAAGGCGTTGAGCGCGCGGGCGTACGCCGAGGCCATCGAGCGCCTGACCGGCGTTCCGTGCGCAACGGTATTCTGGGCAGCGACCGACGACGCCGATTTCGTCGAGGCGGCATCGGTGATGATTCCCGGAACCGGCGCACCGAGGAAACTTTCGCTCGACCGATCGCCGCCGGCGGGGACGCGCATGAGCGACGCTCGCCTCCAGGACGTGACGGAGCTGCTCGACGAGATGGAGTCGTGCGCCGGCAGCATCGGGTCCGCGCCGATGGCCGCCTTGCGTCGCGCCTACCGGGAAGGCGCGACGATCGGAGGCGCCTACATCGAGTTTCTGCGGGACGTGCTGACGCCGTGGGGCATTGCCGTTCTCGACGCGAGCCATCCGACGGTCGCCGAGGCGTCCCGACCGACCCTTCGCGACGCGCTGGTTCGCGGACCGGCGATCGAAGAGGCGGTCGGGAACGTGACGACGGCGCTCAGACGCCGCGGGTTCGCGCCGCAGGTCGAGCTGGTCCACGGGTTGTCGCTGGTGTTCGGCCTCGAAAGCGGGATCAAACGACGAATTCCCCTGGGCGAGGCGCCTGCCGTCGCCGCGTCGTCCATGCCGCTCGGACCGAACGTGCTCCTCCGTCCCGTGGTCGAGGCGGCGATTCTTCCGACCGTGGCATACGCCGGCGGCCCGGGTGAGCTGGCCTACTTCGCGCAGATTCCCCCGATCGCATCCGTCCTCGGCGCCGCGCAGCCGATGGCGCTTCCGCGGTGGTCGACGACGATCGTGGAGGAGGGAATCGGCCGCCTGCTCGACCGTTATGGCGTGTCGATCTCCGACCTTCGCGATTACGACGTGACCCTCGGCCGACTGATTCGCGAGCGAATGCCGGCGGATCTCCAGCAGGCCCTGACCCGACTTCGCGATGACATCGACGGGAGAGTCAGCGGCCTCGCGGCCGCCGCGGCCCGCGAGGGACTCGACACGAAGCCGCTCGACGGATTGCGGGCTCAGCTCGCGCTGCGCGTCGATCGCGGCGAACGCCGGATCTCGGCGGCGCTCAAGCATCGGGACGCCGAGCTGCGGCGCGACCTCGGCACGGCGAGGGCGTCGCTCTATCCCGATGGAATCCGGCAGGAGCGGGCGCTGAGCTTCGTCCCGTACCTGTCGCGCCATGGCACCGCACTGATCGAGCGGATGCTCGAGGAGGCGGGACGGGACGCGGTTCGCGTGGTCGGAACGGCACCGGAGGCCGTCGCTCCGATCGCGGCGCGGAGGTGACGACCCCGCCGGCGTCGCCGGTGCCGCCCGGGCGGACGACTCGCCGCCGTCCGGTCAGCGGCGCCGCCCTCGTGGCGACTGGAATCCTGATCTCCCGGATGTTCGGCGTCGTCCGCGAAATGCTGCGGGCGCAGTATCTCGGCGCGACGATCGGCATCGTCGGCGATGCGTGGACGATGGCGATCCGCATCCCGAACCTTCTCCAGAACCTGCTCGGTGAAGGTGTGCTGTCGGCGTCGTTCATCCCCGTCTACACGCGGCTGCTGGCCGACGGCGAGGATGAGGAGGCAGGACGGGTCGCCGGCGCGGTCGCGGCGGTGCTCGGTCTCGTCATGGCGATCTGCGTCGCGCTCGGCATCGTCCTGGCGCCGGCCATCGTCCACCTCATCGCCAGCGATTACACCGGCGAGAAGTTCGCCCTCACGGTCCGGCTCACCCGGATTCTGTTCCCGGGCACAGCGCTCTTCGTGCTGGCGGCGTGGTGCATCGGCGTGCTGAACAGCCACCGGCATTTCCTGCTCCCGTACATCGCGCCCGTTTTCTGGAATCTGACGATGATCGTCGCGTTCATCGTCTTCGGACGGCGCGGACTCCAGCCGCCGGCGCTGGTCACGGCGGTCGCCTGGGCCTCGGTGGTCGGGGCGGCGCTCCAGTTCCTGGCGCAGGTTCCGTCGGTCGTGGGCCTGGCGAAGCATCTTCGCGTGAGGCTCGACGTGCAGCGGGCGTCGGTGAAGCAGGTGCTGCGCAACTTCGGCCCGGTGGCGCTCAGCCGCGGCGTGGTTCAGATCAGCCAGTTCCTCGATCTGTGGATCGCCAACAAGCTTCCGCAGGGCGCGGCGACGCTGCTCATGACGGCGCAGACGGTGAACCTGCTGCCGATATCGTTGTTCGGGATGGCGGTGTCCGCCTCCGAGCTGCCGGAGATGTCGGGCGTGACGGGGACCGATGAAGAGCGGGGGGCGATTCTCCGCGGCCGAATCCAGGCTTCGGTCCGGCGCATCGCGTTCTTCGTCATTCCGTCGGCCGTGGCATTCGTCGTGTTCGGCGACGTGATCATTCGCGTGTTGTACGAGCGCGGACGCTGGCGCCCCGTCGACACCACGTACGCCTGGGCAATTCTGGCCGGCTCGGCGTTCGGGTTGCTGGCAAGCACCCTCGGTCGACTGTATGCCGCGGCGTTCTACGCCATGCACGACACCCGTCGTCCGCTGCGGTACGCCGTCATCCGGGTGACGCTGACCGTGGTGCTGGGCTACCTCGCCGCGATTCCGTTGACCAACGCGATGTTCTCCGATCGCCGCTGGGGCGTCGCCGGTCTCACGCTCACCGCGGGGATGGCCGGATGGATCGAGTTCGCGCTCCTGCGGCGCGCTCTCGCCGAGCGGATCGGGTCGATCTCGATCCCATCGATGTTCACGGTGAAGCTGTGGGGTGTGGCGGCCGTCGCGGCCGGGCTCGGGTACGGCGGACTCCGCGTGCTGGGGCCGTCAATCGCGGGACTGCGACCGTCGTGGAACGCCATCGCGTCGGCCGCGATCGCGTTGGGGGTGTATGGGGCCGCCTATCTCGCGGGGACGGCGGCGCTCCACATTCCCGAGAGCGCCGCATTGACGAGTCGACTGCGACGACGCTGACGTCGGCGCGCCCGAGACGCCCGCGACGGGAACTAGATTTCTCACGATGTCGCGGTTTCCCGAGCCGCTCCTCGAGCGGATCAGCCACCTGCCCGATTCGCCCGGAGTCTACCTCTGGCGTGACGCGTCGGGCACGGTGCTGTACGTCGGGAAGGCGAAACGACTCCGGTCGCGGGTCCGCAGCTACGTCGCCCAGGATCATGCCGAGAGCCTGAAAACCCGCGCGCTGATGCAGCAGGTCGAGACCGTCGAAACGATCGTCGTCCCGACGGAGGAAGCCGCGCTGATCCTCGAGTCGAACCTGATCAAGGAGTACCACCCGAAGTACAACATTCAGCTGCGCGACGACAAATCGTTCCCGTACATCAAGGTGACCGTGCAGGAGCCCTTCCCCCGGGTCTTCGTCACGCGACACCTGGTCAGCGACGGGGCGCGGTACTTCGGGCCGTACACGGACGTCGGAGCGATGCGGCGCGCCCTCACCGTCGTCAAGCGGATCTTCACGGTGCGGTCGTGCAACTACGACATGCCGGCGGTGATGCCGGAGCGGCCGTGCCTGGACTACCACATCGGTCGGTGCAAGGCGCCCTGCATTCTGGCGCAAAGCCAGGCGGAGTACTCGGCGATGATCGACGAGGTCATCCTGTTCCTCGACGGCCGGACCGACGAGGTGATTCGCCGCGTCAACGATCGGATGACCCTGGCCGCCGAGCAGCTGGATTTCGAGCGGGCCGCCGAGTTGCGCGACGTGCTGCTCCGGCTCGAGCGAATGGAGGAGCCGACACTCGTCCTCGAGGTCGAGGGCGGAGATCGCGACGTCGTCGGGTACGCTCGCGACGGTGACGAGGCGTCGGTCGCGCTGCTGCGCATCCGCGACGGAAAGCTCCTGGCGCGCGACCAGCAGTTCGTCGAGAATCTCGCCGAGGAGAGCGACGCCGCGGTTCTCACGGCCTACCTCGTCGGACCGTATCGGATCGGACCGGAACGCGCCCGCGAGCTGCTGCTGCCGTTTCCCCCCGAGGACCAGGACGTCGTCGCGGCGTCGCTCGAGGGCGCGAAGATCCACGTGCCACAGCGCGGGCCGCGGCGCGAAGCCGTCGAGCTGGCGACGAAGAACGCCCGCCACCTGCTCGAGGACGCCCGTCTCGCCGGCGACGAGCCGCCTGACGAGCGCGCCGCGGATCCGGTCTACGAGCTGCAGCGCCAGCTCGGGCTGCAGCGCGTGCCGCGCGCGATGGTGTGCTTCGACATCTCGCACGCCCAGGGGACCGACACCGTTGCCTCCTGTGTCTGGATGCAGAACGGCCGCCCGCTCCGCGCCGAATATCGAAAGTTCAAGATCAAGACAGTCGAGGGCGTCGACGACTTTGCCTCGATGCGCGAGGTCGTCACGCGCTACTTCCGGCGACGGATGGAGGAATCGAAGCCGTTGCCCGACCTCGTCGTCGTCGACGGCGGCAAGGGCCAGCTCGGCTCGGCCCACGAGGCGCTCGTCGAGCTGGGACTCGGCGGACTCCCGATCATCAGCCTCGCCAAGCGCGACGAGGAGGTCTTCATGCTCGGCCAGCGCGACTCTGTGATGCTGCGGCGCCGCTCGCCGGCGCTGCGGCTGCTCCAGCAGGCGCGTGACGAAGCGCATCGGTTCGCGATTACCTTTCAGCGTCATCGTCGATCAGCGCGAACGATCACGTCGGAGCTGCTGCGCATTCCCGGAATCGGCGACTCGCGTCGCCGAGCCCTGCTCGAGGCGTTCGGCAGTCTGCAGGGTGTTCGCGACGCATCGGTCGAGGCGATCGCGGCCGTGCCGGGATTCAGCACCAAGACCGCGCTGAAAGTTCAGGCGGCGCTTGCCCCGGACCGTCCGGTGCCGAGCGGTGCTGCGGCGACTGCCGACGCTGGCACCGAGGCACCCACCCCTCTAATCAACGATCAGTGACGACCTGGCACCTCGAATGCTCCGCGTGCGATCACCGCGCGCCGGGAATGACTCTCGCGACCGTCTGTCCCGCCTGCGGCCAGCCGTGCCTCGTCCGCTACGACTCACCCTGGCCCAAGCGGGCCGCGATCCTCGACCGTTGGGACATGTGGCGCTACTCCGGCGTCCTTCCGCTCCTCGAGGGCGAGATGCCGGTCACGCTCGGCGAGGGCGCAACGCCACTGGCCCAGGCGCCGGTGCTGGCGAAGGCCGCGGGGGTGAGCGCGTTGTGGATCAAGGATGAAGGGCTGAACCCGACGGCGTCGTTCAAGGCCCGCGGCATGAGCGCCGCCGTCACTCGCGCCAAAGCGCTCGGCGTCCCGGGACTGGTGGCGCCCACGGCAGGGAATGCCGGAGCCGCGTTGGCCGCCTACGGCGCCGCGGCGTCGATTCCGGTGCGGATCTACGCCCCGGAAACCACCCCTCGTCCGCTGCTCGAGACGATTCGTGCGCTCGGTGCGGAGCTGTCGCTCGTCGTCGGCCACATCGGCGATGCCGGAAAGCAGGCCAAGGCGTTCGCCGCCGAGAAAGGCTTTTTCGACGTGTCGACCCTTCGCGAGCCCTACCGGATCGAGGGTAAGAAGACGATGGGAATCGAGCTGGCCGAACAGCTGGGCTGGCGGCTACCGACGCACATCGTCTATCCAACCGGCGGAGGTACGGGGCTCATCGGAATGTGGAAGGTGTTCCGCGAGATGATCGACGGTGGCTGGCTGCCGCCGACGACTACGCTCCCGAAGATGATCGTCGCCCAGGCCGAGGGGTGTGCGCCCATCGTGCGCGCCTTCGCGGCGAAGCAGGACCGGGCGATTCCGTGGGAGAACCCGGTGACGCACGCCAGCGGACTCCGCGTGCCCGGCCCGCTCGGCGACCGTCTCATTTTGAAGGCCCTCTACGAGAGCGGCGGCGATGCCCATGCCGTCAGCGAGCAGGCGATTGGCGACGCGACCCGCCGCCTCAGTCGGACCACCGGCGTAGACGCCGCGCCCGAAGGCGGCTGTGCGCTGGCGGTGACCGAGCAGCTGGTGACGGCCGGCCGGATTCCTCGCGACGCCGAAGTGCTCGTCTTCAATACGGGCAGCGGCGCGTCCTACCGCGTCTGAGCGATGCCGGCCGCCATCCTCGAACCGTTCAGCGGCATCGCGGGCGACATGATGCTCGGCGCGCTGGTGTCCGTTGGACTCGAGGCCGATTGGTTGCGCGCCTTGCCGGCGGCGCTGGGCCTCGACGGCGTCGAGGTCTCGGTCGAAGGCGTGCAACGCGCCGGCATCGCCTGCACGAAGGTGGATTTCCGAATTCCTCCGCAGCCGCACGGCCGCCATCTCCGTCACATTCGCGAGATCATCGGAAAGTCGGGCGCGCCGACGTCGGTGAAGGAGCGGGCCGATGCGGTGTTCGTCGCCCTGACCACTGTCGAGGCCGCGATCCACGGGACGACGGTCGAGCGTGTGCACCTGCACGAGGTCGGCGCCGTCGACGCGATCCTCGACGTGATCGGCTCGGTGTGGGGCCTCGAGCTGCTCGGCGTCGATCGGGTCTACTGCGGACCGCTCTCGGTGGGCGACGGTACCGTCCATGCCGCGCACGGCGAGATGCCGGTCCCGGCGCCGGCGACGCTGAAGCTGCTCGAGGGGTTCGAGATCAGGCCGGGACCGCCCGGGTCGGGTGAGCTGGTCACGCCGACCGGTGCCGCGCTCGTTCGCGTGCTGTCGGAGGGTCGGATGCCGGAGACCTTCTCGCCCATCCGCAGCGGGTTCGGTGCGGGCACGAAGGATTTCCCGAAGCGCGCCAACGCCCTGCGCCTCACCCTCGCCGAGTGCGGCATGCCGGTGGCTGCCGAGGGGCTGACGGAGCTGGTCGCGGACATCGACGACATGTCCGCCGAGTACCTGGCGGAAGTCGCCGATCTCCTGCGGGGCGCCGGGGCGCTCGACGTGGTGATTCTTCCGACGCAGATGAAGCACGGGCGGCCCGGCCTGCGGATCGAGGCGCTGTGCCACCCGCAGGAGGCGCAGAAGCTCGAGGCGCTGCTCTTCCGCGAGAGCTCGACGATCGGCGTTCGTCGGCGGTCGGTCGTTCGGACGGCGCTCCAACGATCGGAGGTGAAGGTCGAGGTGCTGGGCCACAGCGTTTCGCTCAAGGTTGCCGTTCTTCCGGACGGGACCCGGCGAGCCAAGCCGGAGTTCGCCGACGTCCGCCGGGTCGCACTGGCGACAGGACGGCCTCTGCAGGATATTTTCAGGCTGGCCTTAACCGCAGCGGAACGCACTTCAGACGCAGGGGGTACGATCTCACTGCGCATGCCCCACCCATCGTGAAGTCACTGAGGAGATTACAGATGCTCAAGTTCGGAAAGGTCGCCGTGCTGCCGGCGCTGCTGTCGGCGACGGTGGCGGCCACTGCCTTCGGGCAGGCCGGCGCCAATTCCTGCGACGTTGACGAGGGAACGCCGAGTTCGCTGGCGATGGCGACCCTGTCGCTCTCCCAGGCGCAGAGCGCCGGCACCCCGGCCGACGTCGTCAAGAGTCTGCAGAACGCCGTCGCCCGGTTGTTCCCCGAAGGGGATCCGTCGAAGGCGGCAGCCGAGAATGCCAAGAATCCCGCCGGTCGGGCGTTCATCCTGGGGAAGATCTACATGATCTTCCTGTCGCAGCCCGACCAGCCGGTCGTCACGACCCGCGGCAAGCTTGGCTTCAAATCGAACCCGACCGGCCTGGCTGACCTGTCCATCGGAATCGACTCGGCCTTCAGCGTCGTCGAGAAGGCCAATCCGAACTGTGTCCAGCTGATCTCTCAGTGGCGCCAGCAGGGCGGGTGGGTCAAGCTCGTGCAGCAGGCGATGGACTACGTCAACAGCGGCAAAGTCGATTCGGCCGACGTGGTCGCCCAGGAGGCGCTCCGCATCTCGCCGACGGCACCGTATACGCACCTGGTGCTGGGGAACGTGGCCGCGGCGCGGAACAAGAACATGGACGCCGTGATGCGCTACAAGGGTGCCCTGGCCGAGGCGGCCAAGGACACCGTCTTCAGCGAGGTTCGTCGCACCATCCTCTACACGCTCGGCAACTTCGCGGCGGACGCCGCGGACGTCGACACTGTGAAGGCGGACAAGACGGTTCTGCTGAAGGAAGCCAAGCTGGCGTTCGATTCACTCGCGCTCGATCCGGGCAAGCTGTACGCCGATGCGGCGCGGCAGGGCCGGACCCGCGTTCTCCAGGCGCTGGGTGATACCGCGTCGATCCGGTCGGCGTGCCAGGAGCAGGTCGACGCCCCGGAGAAGTTCAACTTCCTCACGCTGGTACAGTGCGGGACGATCCTCGCGCAGATCAACGACTACGCGAACGCCAAGAAGCTCTTCCTGACGGCGAACGGGATGAACCCGTACCACCGCGACGGGTTGTTCAACCTCGCGCTGATGATGATCAACACCAAGGAATTCGACAAAGCCATTCCGATCATCGACCGGCTGGTGAGCATCGACCCGTCGAATCCCGAGAACTACAAGCTGTACGTGTTCGCCTACAACGGCATCCGCAACGGCTACCTGGCGCAGTCCAAGGCGCTCGGCGAGGCGGTCAACGCCGTCCCGAACGTGAAGGCGGCGGACCAGGCGAAGCGCAAGGCGCTGACGGATTCGGCGCTCAAGCTCGATGCGCCGCAACGGGCGGCGCTCGACAAGATCGTGTCGTGGAACACCAAGGCGGATTCGATGCCGGTACAGGTCCGGTTCACCGAGTTCACGCCCGGGCCGGAAAAGACCACGATCTCGGGGACCATCTTCAACCGCAGCACGACCGAAAAGAGCTACGTGCTGAACCTCGAGTTCCTGGACAAGGACGGCAAAGTCGTCAGCAACGGAAAGGCGACCGTCGACAAGGTCGCGCCGAACGGGGTCGGCAGTTTCTCCGTCACGGCAACGGCTCCCGGAATCATCGCATTCCGGTACGCGCCGCTCAGCTGAGCCAGAGCGCTTCGAATACGAGAACGCCCGCCGATCCTCGGCGGGCGTTTTCATTTTCTCCCTCCTCGACATCGCACCTGTACTGATCGCTCAAGTACAAGGTGTTTCTTGTCTTTGGTTCCTTGATCTCCTAGCTTGCATGAAGTCAGATGGCGCTTGTTGAGCGATGAGTCAGGCGCGTTGCCGGCATCGGACCGGCCAAGTCACGCGGGGTCCAAACTGGGGCGGGAATGGTACGGGTTTCACGGGTCCTCGAAGGCAGCGTCGCTGAAGAACTGGGGATCGAGCCCGGCACCGAGCTCCTGACCGTCAACGGGCGAGACGTCGCCGACTTTCTGGACTGGGAATTCCTGTCCGCCGACGAGGCCCTGATCATCGAGGCCCGCCTGCCGTCCGCCGAGGCGGTCGTCTACGACATCGAGCGGCCCGAGGGGGAGTCTCTCGGCCTCGAGCTGGAGCCGCCGACGGTCCGCCGATGCGCCAACCGCTGCGAGTTCTGCTTCATCGAGGGCCTCCCCAAGGGGCTGCGGAAGAACCTCTACGTCCGCGACGACGACTACCGGCTGTCGTTCACGTACGGAAACTTCGCCACGCTCTCCAACTTGAAGGAGCGTGACTTCGAGCGAATCCTCGAATACCGACTGTCACCGTTGTACATCTCGGTCCACGCGACGCCATGGGAGGCGCGCAAGATCCTCCTCAACAATCCGCGCGTGCCGAACATCGTCGAGCAGCTCACGCGCCTGGCCGGCGGCGGAATCCAGTTCCACGCCCAGATGGTGATCGTGCCCGGACTCAACGACGGTGACGTGCTGGAGCAGTCGCTGACCGATCTCTGGAACCTCGGCGACGCGGTGCTCTCGGTGGCGATGGTGCCGGTCGGGCTGACGCAGTTCTCGCATCTCTACACCGGCACGCCGATGGACCGGGCCACCGCGCGCGGGCTGCTGGACATCGCCGATCGATGGGGAATGCGGGCGCGTGCCGAACGCGGCGAGACCTGGGTGTATGGATCGGACGAGCTGTACCTGCTGGCAGGCGTCGAACTGCCTGACGCCTCGTTCTACGGAGACTTCCCGCAGATCGAGAACGGCGTCGGCGCGGTGGCGTCGCTCCGGCAGCGGGTCGCCGAGGGCGCTCCCGGCCTGCCGAGAATGGATGGGCGGCGGATCGGTGTGGTGACCGGCGTTTCGATGGCGCCGATGATGCCCGAGCTGATCGGCCAGCTGGGCAGGGCGACCGGCGCGTCGTTCGAGATCATCGCCGTCGAGAATTCGCTGTTCGGGCCCACGACGACCTGCGCCGGACTCCTCGTCGGCGCCGACGTTCGGCGGGCGCTGTCGTCGCGTGGCGATCTGGATGTGGCATTGATCCCCGCCGAAACGATGAACGACAATCGCGTCTTTCTGGACGACGACACCTTCGCCGCGGTGCAGGCGGCGCTGCCGATGACCGTCCTCGCCTCGTATGACTTCATCGACGTGCTGGCCACCGGGTGCGAGTCGCCCGATGAGGTCGCGGCGTGAGCGTTCCGGTCGTCGCCATCGTCGGGCGTCCGAACGTCGGCAAGTCGGAGCTGTTCAACCGCATCCTCGGCGATCCCACGGCGATCGTGTCCGAAGAAGCCGGGACGACGCGTGACCGCAACTTCGCCCGCGCCGAGTGGGCCGGACATTCCTTCTGGCTGGTGGACACCGGGGGCATCAGCGGCGATCAACGCGCGCCGATGGATGCGGCGATCCGGCGCCAGGTCGACCAGGCGATCGCCGAGGCCGATCTGCTCCTGTTCGTGGTCGACGCCAAGGCCGGCCTTCATCCCATCGATCATCACGTCGCCGAACTGCTGCGGGAATCGGGGCGTCCGTGGCTCCTGGTGGCGAACAAGGTCGATGTCCCGACCGATTCGTCCTACTACGAGTTCTTCAATCTGGGCGCGGGAGATCCGGTCCCTGTCTCGGCACTCAACGGCAAGGGGTCCGGCGACCTGCTGGACGTCGTCGTCGACCATCTGCCCGAGGCGGAGACCGCCGAAGACGACGCGCTCCGGATCGCGGTGATCGGCAAACCGAACGTGGGGAAATCCTCGTTCGTCAATCGGCTGCTCGGCGAAGACCGGCTGGTGGTGTCGGAGGTTCCAGGCACGACGCGCGACGCCATCGACACGCCGATGAAGTATCACGGCCAGGACCTGATCTTCATCGACACCGCGGGGTTGCGGCGCCAATCGCGCCTCGAGGACGGGATCGAGTTCTACTCGTCGCTCCGGACCCGTCGGGCGATCGAACGCGCTGACATCTGCATCCTCATCATCGACGCAACCGAGGGCGAGATCCAGAACCAGGATCTCAAGATCGCCACGCTCGCATGGGAGAGTGGCCGCGGGCTGATCATCGTCGTCAACAAGTGGGACATTGCCGACAAGGACGACAAGGCGGCGGCGAGGTTCGAGAAGAGCGCCGTGGAAAAAGCTCCGTACCTCGGCTTCGTGCCCTTTTTGTTCACCTCGGCAAAGACCGGCCAGCGCGTCACCAAGGTTCTCGACGTGATCATGAAGGTCAACGCCGAGCGCAACACGCGGATCCCGACGTCGGCGGTGAACGAGCGGCTGGCCGAGCTGCTCGCGCGGCGGCAGCCGCCGCAGGCCGCGGGACGCGACGTCCGGCTGAACTACGCGACGCAGGTCGAGGTGGCGCCGCCTGCGATCGCGGTCTTCGGGAACGCGCCGGACCTGGTCGAGGAGCACTACATCAGATTCCTGCACAACGGCTTTCGCGAGACCTGGCCGTTCGCCGGCAACCCGCTGCGCATCCTCATGCGTCGCAAGAGCTGACGTGTCGCTGCTCGTCGCCGTCATCGCGTCCTACGTGCTCGGATCCATTCCCGCCGCTTATCTGGCGGGAAAGTCGCGCGGAATCGATCTGCGGAAGTACGGCTCGGGCAATCTCGGGGCGACGAACGTCTTTCGCGTGCTCGGTCCGAGAATCGGCGTCGCCGTGTTCGCGTTCGACATGGCCAAGGGCGCGATTCCGGTGCTGGTGTTCTCCCGGTGGGTGTCGCCGGCGATGCGTCTCCCGCTGCCCGGCGATCCGAGGGTGCTCGCCGGAATCATGTGCGGCATCGCCGCGATCGTCGGACACGTCCGGCCGCTGTTTCTCGGATTCGGCAAGGGAGGGAAGGGCGTCGCGACGTCGGGCGGCGTCTTTCTGGCGTTGGCGCCGCTGGAAACGGCGCTGGCCATCGCCGTATTCGCGGCGACCGTGCTGACGAGCGGCTACGTCTCGCTGGGATCGCTGATCACCGCGACCCTGCTCCCGGTGCTGCTGCTGATCCGGGGCGGCCCTGGCTCGCCGATGTTCATCGTCTGCGTCGGCATCGCGCTGTTCGTCTTCTGGACGCACCGGGCCAATGTCGGCCGTTTGCGCCGCGGCGAGGAGCATCGTTTCGGGAAGGGCACGATGAGCAGAGCGCCGACGGTGATTCTCGCCATCAGCATCGTCGTGCTGTTCGCCGTGTTCGTCACCGCGAGGTTCGGCTGATGCGGTGCGCCGTGGTCGGCGGGGGTGCCTGGGGAACTGCGCTGGCCCACGTGCTGGCGTCGAACGGTCACGACGTGCGGCTCTGGGCTCGGGAGCCCGAGGTGGTCGGGTCGATCAACGGACGCCACGAGAACGAGCAATTCCTCGCCGGATCGTCGCTGCACGCCGGCGTCGTCGCCACCCACGATCTCGATGACGCGATCCATCCGGCGGAGATCGTCGTGTTCGCGACTCCGTCGCAGCACCTCCGGACGATCGCCCGCGCCAGCGGCCGGCGGATGCGGGCGGACGCCATCCTCGGCGTCGCAACCAAGGGGATCGAAGAAGGAACGCTGGCGTTGATGACCGACGTCGTCGCCGGTGAGCTTCCCGGTCGCGCGGTGGTCGCGGTATCGGGCCCGAGCTTCGCCGTCGAAGTCGTCGAGGGACAACCCACGGCGATCGTCGCCGCCTCGCCGGCCATCGACGCGGCCCACCGAGTCCAGCAGGCGATGAGCAGCGCGAGCTTCCGCGTCTACACCCAGACGGACATCATCGGCGTCGAGCTCGGCGGGGCGCTCAAGAACGTCATGGCGGTGGCGACGGGCATCGTCGAAGGCGTCGGCCTCGGCCACAACTCGCGGGCCGCACTGATCACCCGCGGGCTGGCCGAGATGACCCGTCTCGGGGTGGCGCTCGGCGCGACTCCGTCGACGTTCGCCGGCCTGGCCGGCCTGGGAGATCTCGTGCTGACCTGCACGGGCTCGCTCAGTCGCAACCGGGCCGTCGGGGAAGAAGTCGGCCGGGGCGCGACTCTCGAGGAAGCGCTGGCGGGCAAGCAGACGGTGGCCGAGGGCGTGGTGACGGCACGAAGCGCCGGCAAGCTGGCCGCCCGGTTCGACGTGGAAATGCCGATCGTGGAGATGGTGAACCGGATTCTGTTCGATGGTCATACCGCTCGTCGCGCCGTCGCCGAGATGATGGCGCGCGAGCTTCGCCCGGAGCTCGACGCATGACGCCCACCGATCCCGTGCAGGAATACTTCTCCATCGGCGAAGTGTGCGAGCTGACCGGCCTTCGCCCGCACGTCCTCCGCTACTGGGAGAGCCAGTTCCGGTTTCTCAGCCCGACGAAGAATCGGTCGGGCAATCGCGTGTATCAGCGGCGCGAGGTGGACCTGATCATGCTGGTGAAGCACCTGCTGTACACCGAGAAATACACCATCGAGGGCGCACGCCAGCGGGTGGACGACCACAAGAAGGCTTCCGACCTGAAAACGGCCGCCAGGGGCGCATTGAACGTCGAAGGACTCGAGGCGCTCGAGGCGGAGCTGCGCGAGCTCATCGACGCGCTCGACGACGACGCGGCGTCGGAGTAGGCCGGCCATGCGCCTGCTGGCGACCAACGACGACGGCATCCTCGCGCACGGTCTGGAGTGCCTCGTCGCCGCGGCCGAGCCGCTGGGCGAGGTTACGGTGGTCGCCCCGGACCGAGAGCAGAGCGCCACCAGCCATTCGCTGACACTGCATCATCCCCTGCGGCCGGTGCGGCGCGGCGACCGGCGATGGCAGGTCGACGGCACGCCGACCGACTGCGTGATGCTCGCCGTCGAGGCACTGATGCCGGAACGCCCCGACTGGGTCCTGAGCGGCATCAACCACGGCCAGAACATGGGCGAGGACGTGCTGTACTCGGGCACGGTGGCCGCGGCGATGGAAGGACTGAGCCTGGGGATTCCGTCGATCGCGGTGTCGTTCGCCGGCGGGGATCTCCGGGCCGACGTGTCGCGGCTGCGCGAGCAGATCGGGACGCTGTCGCAGGTGCTGCGACACATCACGTCGCTTCCGTCATTTCCTCCGGATACGCTGCTGAACGTCAATCTTCCGCCGCGCGCCGAGTCAGAGGTCCGTGGCGTGCGTTTGACCCGCCTGGGGCGCCGCGTGTTCTCGCAGTCGGTGACGCCGCTGCGGGATCCGTGGGGCCGGGAGATCTACTGGATCGGGGGCGGAGACATCAGCTGGAGCGGCGAGCCGGATTCGGACTTTCGCGCGATCGACGACGGCTACGTCTCCGTCACCCCGCTGCACCTCGACCTCACGCACTTCACCGTGCTCGGAGCATCGCAAACGTGGTGGAAAAACCTGTAGAACCGGAGTTCCGCGGCGCGAGGCAGCGGTTGGTCGACGAGCTTCGGTCGAAGGGAATCCGGGATTTGGCGGTGCTGCGCGCCGTGGAGAAGACTCCGCGGCATCTGTTCGTGCCGACCGGCATCCGACACCGGGCCTATGACGACTCGCCGCTACCGATCGGCAACGGCCAGACGATCTCGCAACCGTTGATTCACGCGCAGTATCTGTCGCTGCTCGACCTCAAGGGATCGGAGCGGGTCCTTGAGGTCGGGACCGGGACCGGATATCAGACGGCGCTGCTGTCGCATCTCGCGGCGCAGGTGTTTTCCATCGAGCGCATCCCGGCGCTGTACGACCAGGCGCGGGCGATCCTCGACAAGCTGGGGATCCGGAACGTGTCGCTGATGGTCGGGGACGGAACGCTCGGCTGGCGCGAGTTCGCGCCCTTCGACGCCATCCTCGTGAGCGCCGGATCTCCGGCCGTGCCGGCACCGCTGCTCGAACAGCTCGCCGACGGCGGACGGATGCTCGTGCCCGTCGGCGACCTCGAGACGCAACAGCTGACGATCTACACGAGGCGCGGCGACCGCGTCGATCGGCGCGAGGTGGCGCCGGTGCGGTTCGTCCCGCTGATCGGCAGCCACGGCTGGGACGGCGCGGCGGAGTGAGCCGGCGGCACGTCGCGGTGTCGGGAGTGGTGCAGGGCGTCGGCTTCCGGTGGTTCGTGCGGGAGCAGGCCCGCGCTCTTGGCATCGCCGGGCGGGTGAAGAACCTCGATGACGGCTCCGTCGAGGTCGAAGCCGAAGGCGACGACGCGGCGATGGCGGCGTTCGTCGACCGTCTTCGCGAGGGGCCCCGGGGTGCGCGCGTCGAGCGGATGACGGAGCTTGCCGCCGGGAACGCCGGCGACATCTTACCGAATCCTTTTGCCATCGAGCGATGACGACGACGGCGGATTCTCTGGCGGACGCAATACGGGAGGCGATCCGCGACGTGCCGGATTTCCCGAAGCCCGGCGTGATGTTCAAGGACATCACGCCGCTGCTGGGGAACGAGGCGCTCTTTCGCGAGACCACGCTGGCGATGGCGGAGCCGTTCCGATCAGCCGGCGTGACGCACGTCGCGGCCATCGAGAGCCGCGGGTTTCTGCTCGGGGCGCCGATCGCCCAGCATCTCAGGGCCGGGGTCATTCCGATCCGGAAGCCGGGCAAGCTTCCGTCGAAGACCTCGAGCATCGAGTACGCGCTCGAGTATGGCGTCGACCGGCTGGAGATGCACACCGACGCTTGCGGGTCGGCGGCGCGGATCCTCGTCGTCGACGACGTCCTTGCCACCGGCGGGACGGCGGCCGCGGCCGGAGCGCTCGTGCGGTCGCTCGGCGGGGCGGTGGTCGGCTTTTCATTCCTGATGACGCTGTCGTTTCTGGCCGGGGAAAAGCGGCTGTCGTCGGAGCGGGTGACGCAGCTCGTTCGATACTGAAGGCCGGGTCACGGTCCGGGACGTAACCGCCAGCGTCTGCGGGTCGCAGTGCGAGATGATGGCTCTATGCCCGCAATGCTAAGAGCAAGTCTCCCGCGTGTCTTTGATGAACTGATCAAGAGTCAGCAGCTTCGGCCTAATCTGCGGCAAGTACGTTGCGTGAAGTGGAGATGGCACGACTAGAGTCACATGTTCGGCTTCCATTTCTGCGAACTGCTTGGGCGAGATTCCCTCCTGAACGGTGAGCAGGAAACGGCGTCTAAGTCGGTTAGCCTCGTTCAGGATCTGCCGCCAACGGTCCTTGCACGTTGTCTTAGCCGCGAGCATTCGCAACTTCTCCGTTGGGAATGCAAGGTCGTGGTAGGCGGCGACAGAAGGGAACAAAAAGTCAGGCCGCTTACTGCCTTCTGAAACCTCATCGTGGTCATGCGGCAGGCCTTCTTCGTGGAAAATCGTCTTGGCGTGCAGCTCCAGCGAAAGTCCGGCGCGTGACTTTCGCCTGTTGGTCACGGAGTTTGCGAAGTCAACGAACAGATCGACCGTCGCGAACCCTTCGTCTATGCGAGGCTTGACGGTGACATCTTCGACGGATCGGAAAATGGAGTACTCGCACTCTCGTCTGCGAAGCAGTCTCTGGTCCGGATCCTGTTTCCTGGCAGTCGGAAGTCGGTCGACGGATAATCCAACAATCTTCGCTGCCTCCGGAAAACTGATCCGCCAGTCTGCTGGAATCTCGTCCGGCTTCAGCCAGCATCCGCTGTCCTTGGGAATGGGAACAGGGTGCGGGACGGTTCCCGACGCGTTGTAGAAGAAGCCGAGGCCTGGCTCAACAGGCCCCACTCGATCCTCAATCGCATCTTCCTCTTCCGGAGTAGAGCATAACCAGACGCAGCAAAGAGCCGCGTCCTTCGCCTCGAATTCCTTTTCGAATGCAAAGACGCAGATTGCCCCGGTTACCTCAGGATCTAGTAGCGGTGAGGCTTGTCCTCCCCAGCCGGTAATTCGGCACTCGTTCCGAGTCCCGGCGCGCAACCTGTTGTTGTACCAGATAATCGTCGGCATTACCTGGATGTTGTGCGAGTCGATACTTGCGGCGAACTGAGCGCGCGGATTCTCCTCGCTCGGCTCCAGACTCGGAAACAGGTGAAAGGCCACCGTGCGGGGAACGTACAGGCCCGCCTGGTGGGACTGATTGAGCAGCGTATCGTTACCCGAGAGCCGCTTCACGTACCAGAACCAGCCCGGTCCTGTGACGGTATCGATCCATTGGCGAACCTCAGCGCTCATTGATCGTTCCTGATTCGTGCGGCTATACGGTCCAGGCTTTTGCCTGAACGAACTTGGCACTCCCAAACGGTGATGACTCGCCAGCCTAGCCGACGCAACGCCTGGTCATTTCTCAAGTCGCGTTCGGCGTTTCCCTCAAGTTTCGACTTCCAGAACCGTCTGTTGGACGCAGGCATATAGGCGAGCCGACAGCCCTTGTGTCGGTGCCAGAAACATCCGCGAACGTGGACCGCAGTGCGATAGCGCGGAAGAACGATGTCAGGGCAGCCGGGCAATTCGCGCGCATGGAGGCGGAATCGGAATCCGGCCGCATGGAGAAAGCGCCTGACGTACAACTCTGGCTTGGTGTTCTTGCCCCGAATCCCCGACATCATCCGACTGCGAACTTTCTTGGAAACGATGTCGGCCATCCGGTTTCAACTCCGCGCCTATGCGCTCGCGGCTAGTGGCAGAACTAGCTGGGAAGCCAAAGCGTCTGCCTCGCCAGTGATGTAAGGACGCATTGCATTCGCGACAGCCTTGACTACGGGCACGACGACTGAGTTCCCGAACTGGCGGTAGGCCTGTGTGTCAGAGACCGGAATCTTGAAAGCGGACTCGCCTGGTGCGTCATAACCCATGAGTCGGGCGCATTCCCTCGGCGTAAGACGTCGGGGAGTCGATTTTCTCGTCTTGATCAGAATCTCAGATCCGTCCTTGTGGTACCGAGCCGACAGTGTTCGTGCGACGTCGTCAGGTCCGACAAGGCCATATCCGAAGCCGTTGCCCTTTTCACGATGCTTGGCGGCATATCCCTTCAGGTATTCCCAGAGGTGCTTCGTCAGGTAGTAGCGGCTAGCTACTCGGCCTTTGTCGTCAGTAAAGGGAAGTTCAATCTCGCTGTCGCTCTCTGAGTGCAGAATCGACCCCAGCCTCGGTCCGCCCGTCGGATCGGGAAACCTGAGGGAGTCCCAGGAAAAGCCATTCAGGTCCCGAAAGCCGACTATGAATATCCGCTCCCGATGCTGAGGAACGGTGCCGCGTGCATCCAACACGCGCCAGTGAATCGTGTAGTTCAGCTCTTCCTGCAGGACGGCTTTAATTGTCTTGAACGTCTTTCCGCCGTCATGGCTCGCGAGGTTCTTCACGTTCTCGAGCAGGAAGGCCTTGGGCCGATGATGCTTCAGGATGCGCGCAACCTCGAAGAAGAGCGTCCCTTGAGTTTCGCATGCGAATCCGTGGGGACGTCCAAGCGCGTTCTTCTTACTGACACCGGCCAACGAAAACGGCTGGCAAGGGAATCCCGCGAGTAGAACATCGTGCTTGGGAATTGCCTCGGAGGCTATCTGGACAATGTCTCCAGCGAGTGGATGATCAACCGGATAGTTCGCCTTGTAGGTCTGCTGGGCGTACTTGTCCCATTCCGAGGTAAACACGCATTTGCCGCCGATCGCGTCGAACGCGCGTCGAAGCCCCCCAATCCCAGCGAAGAGGTCAACAAAAGTGAAGGCCGGAGCCTCAGAATCACTGGGGCGGGGAATCAGCTCTTGGATTCGCTCCATGACAGCCTTCTTCGGCTGTCCCTTCCCAGATTCCCATCGATGAATAGTCTTGGGCGTGTATCCGAGCTGCGCGGCAAGATCAGCTTGAGTAAGCCCGATTTTTTCACGGATAGCCTTGACGGGTGGGGCCGCCGGGCGCGATTTATCGGCTTTTTTTCGGGGGGACATATGCTAGACATTATGTCCATCAGGTAACCCGCGCAAGTTACAGAGATGGACCAAGACGCGACCACGACTCCCACAGGAAGGTCAGAGCCTGAGTCCCTTGGCTCGAAGATTAAGCGATTGCGGCAGGAGCGCCGACTGTCTCAGGATCGTCTTGCCATCGAATCGCACATAGATCAAAGCGGCCTTTCAAAGTTCGAGCGAGGCAAGGACCGATCGATGGGAGAGGCTTCTCTTCGTCGAATCGCCGCGATTCTGAGGATTCCGTTTGAGGAGCTGGTCGCAGGTACCGACTATGGCAGCTGAAGGATCTGCCTGCGTCAGGCGAATCGGACGACTAACTTTGTCGGCTGGCTCGGAGACGGCGAGGAGCGTGAGGAAAGGGCTTCGCTAGCCGACGGGCGCTGTGACAACGACTGTGACAAACGGTGGGCACTGCATGGAACCTCGGGGCACATGCTGGCACGACTGAGAGAAAAAAACAAAGCCGCCCCTGTAGCTCAGGTGGATAGAGCAGCGGTTTCCTAAACCGTTGGCCGCGTGTTCGAGTCACGCCAGGGGCACCTGGATGCAAGCGCCGCGACGGCGATTCTTCTCGATTTTCTCCCGCAGACATCACGGAAATGACACCTTTGGAAACCAACGATCCGCTTGCCGATGAGCCGATGGAGCTCATGGAGTGGCTGCAGACCAACCGGACCTGGCTGGCCGTTGCGGCCGCGGTGGTCGTGATCGGCGGAGGCGGATGGTGGGTCTTCAGGCAGTCGCGGTTGACGAAGGAGGTCAACGCGAACAAGGCGCTGATGCAGGCGAAACAGTCGCTGGACCCGTCGAACCCCAACCCGACGCTCGCCCAGAACGACCTTCAGAAGCTGGTGAGTCGCTACTCGGGAACCGGCGCCGGGTCCGAAGGGGCCATGCTGCTGGCCCAGCTCGACTACGACCAGTCGAAGTACCAGGAAGGCGTCATGGTGCTCGAGTCCGCGGCCAAGTCGGCGCCGCAGCCGCTTGAGTCGCAGCTCCGGTCGCTGATCGGGGACGGTTACATGTCGATGAAGAACCCGATCGGCGCGGCGAAGGAATACGAGCAGGCTGCCGATCTGACGGACGGTGTCATGGACCGGGCCACCCAACGCGCTCGGGCCGCGCGCGCCTATATGATGGGTGGCGACTCGACAAAGGCACGCCAACTCTGGACCGATCTGTCCAAGGACACCAAGAACCAGGCGGTGGCGGCCGAAGCCAAGGTCCGCCTCGGAGAGATCGAGGCCAAGGTCGCGCGGAAGGGCTGACGGCCCGACCAAGGGTTCATGTAATACTTGAAGTCAGGCGCCGCCCGCGGGATTCCGCCGGCGGCGCCTCTCTTACAGGGAACGGTCGAAGCCGCTGTCGAAACGCGCCGTCATGGCGCCAGTGCTAACCCAGCCCTAGCCGTACTTGGCTGACCTTAGTTCGTATAAGAGACATTATGTAAACCCACCAAGGGGATATCTGTGGAGAACTGCGGATATCTGAACTGGCTCCCCGAGCGGTGGTCCCTCCTCCAGCGTCGGCCTCCCAGAGCCGGCCAACGCCCGAGCGACCGACCGACCGACCTAGACTTCGCCGAACCGCCCGTCGAAGACGAAACGGGCCTCGCCGGACAAGCTCGGCAGCCAGCCGGTCTTGGTACGGACCAGACGAACCGTCAGCTGCCGTCCAGAGCGCGTCCCGAGTCGGATAGGGCCGACTTCCCCGGTCCAGGTTGCGATCAGAATGGCAGATGCCACGGCACCGGTCCCACAGGCCAAAGTCTCACCCTCAACGCCCCGCTCGTACGTCCGGATCTGCCATCGTGAGCCTCCGGCGGTCGAGACGAAGTTGACGTTCGCGCCGGCCGGCAAGGACGGGTGTCGCCGAAGGGGCCTGCCCCGGCCGGTCACGTCCGCCGCGGCGACGTCAGGCACTTCCACCACGAGGTGCGGGATGCCGGCGGTGGCGAACCCGATTCGCCGTTCCGTCGCCTCGAGGGCAATCCCCGCCGCCGAGGGCGCGATCTCGGTGACCTCCGCGAGGTCGATTTCCGGCGTGCCGTCGGCCAGAAGCCGACCCCGAATGATCCCGGCGCCCGTCTCTATGGTCAGGCCCGAGTCGCGTGCCGCCCCGAGCCGAGCCGCCAACCGCGTCGTGCAAAGCGTGGCGTTCCCGCAGAGGTCCGCCGGCGATCCGTCGGAGTTGAGGTAATCGATTTTGAGATCGGCGGCCGAGCTGGGAAGCAGAAAGACGATGCCATCGGCCCCCACCCCGGTCGCCCGCGCGCAAATCGCCGAAACGACCGCCGGATCCGCCAGCTCGCCTGGGGGGTCTCGGCGGGCATCGACCATCACGAAGTCATTTCCCGACCCGCTCATCTTCACGAATTCGCGACCGGCGACCGCGGCCATGGTCAGATCCGGCCCAGGATGGCCATCAGGCGCAGCCTCCAGACCATCCAGATGGCCTCGCGGACGATCGATCCGGACATCTTGCTCGTTCCCTCGGTGCGGTCGACGAAAACGATCGGGATCTCGGCGATGGTGAAGCCGCGCTTCCACGCTCGGAAGCTCATCTCGATCTGGAACGCGTAACCGTTTGACCGAACGCTGCTTAGATCGATGGTTTCAAGTACTTTCCGCCGAAAGCACTTGAACCCGCCCGTCCCGTCCCAGACCGGCAGTCCGGTGACGCGACGGGCGTACACGTTGGCGAAATAGCTGAGGATCAGGCGGGCGATCGGCCAGTTGACCACCGTCACCTTGCCATTCTGGTACCTCGAGCCCAGGACGAGGTCGGCCCCTTCGATCGCCCGGAGAAACTGCGGGAGGTGGTTGGGATCGTGGGAGAAATCGGCGTCCATCTCGAACACGAGGTCGTACTCCCGCTCGATGGCCCAGCGGAATCCGGCGACATACGCCGTCCCCAGTCCCAGCTTCTTCGCCCGCCGGTGGATGTGGACCCGCCGATTGGTGGTGATGATCCGGTCGACGATCTCCCCCGTCCCGTCGGGTGATCCGTCGTCGACGACGAGGATCTCGAGGCGCGGATCCTGGGCGAGAACGGTCTCGATCAGGCGCGAGATGTTCTCGCGCTCGTTGTAGGTCGGCACGATGACGAGCGCGCGCGCCGCCGCGAACTGCGCGGCGGGATCAGGTGCGGCGGACGATCCAGTCATCGGTCACGCGGCCAGTCAGGCCGGGATGGCGGCGGCCGGTCGCCGCCGATCGACGACGAGGCCGGCGATCAGTCCCACGATCCCGATTGCCAGTCCAAGCAGGGTGACCAGACGGCCGCGGTCGTAGGCGGGGTCCTCGAACGAGATATCGACGTGCTGCACCCCGGCGGCCAAGCCGACGCCGATCAGGTTGAAATTGGCGCGCGACGTCGGAAGCGCCTTTCCGCCGGAGGTCGCGGTCCAGCCGGGGAAATAGTTCTCCGACAGAACGAGGACCGATCCGTCCGCCGCCGGCGCCGACAGGTCGATCGCAATGTGTCCCGGCTCGTACCGGGCAACTTTCCAGCACAGTGGGATCCGAAGCTTGGAATTCACGTGACTTGAAGTCGCGGC